>Ga0209489_100185_pt1 | contig 98672 bp, 43 predicted proteins | sample SiratrowhiteBW_FD_187527 | JGI IMG/M metagenome (GOLD analysis project Ga0209489, IMG submission 187527) | Root nodule microbial communities of legume samples collected from California, USA - Siratro white BW (SPAdes) (version 2) | ecosystem: Host-associated > Plants > Roots > Nodule | place... | reverse complement strand
AAAAAAAAAAAAAAAAAAAAAAAAAAAAAAAAAAAAAGTGCTAAAGAAATAAATAAAATAAATAATCAACAGACATATCAGCTTTGGCATTTCCAATATTATATTTAATCAACAGAAAGAAAGATTAATAAGATGGTCATCAAAATAGAAATGAACCTTTGGATTGCCGGGTCAACTGCTTAAAAGAAATGCCTTGCACACTTGGTAATATTCGTGGGAATGCATTTTTCAGACCCAATTATTCTCATGTCAGCTGCGCAGGTGGCAATAAAATAAAAACTTGCATCACGTCGGAGGAAATTCTCGCATATTCCATTGATTCACTGTTTTTTAATATCTTCCTATATGATAAAAAAGAATTGACACATGGCTGCTGAGAATGACGTCATTGCATTAAAAAGATTTAAAAAAAAAATCCTTAAGGTTGCAACCACTGCATTATTCTATTAAGGTAGTCGCCTTCAGATACGGCCAAAAACTGTATCAGGAGAGAATATAGTTTGACGGTTTACCCGGGATGCCCTGTTTTCACTTTCAGAGGAGTGCTAAGAGGTTTATTTTCTCTTCCTCATCCATGCCCAACGTTTTGAAAAACTGAATGTGTTCTAGATCAAATTCGCTGGCTAACTTTTGATCTAGCTAAGAACTTAGGAGATAATTTAACATAGAACATTCGATATTAGTGTCTTGAACTTCTTGAGTCTAGAATCTCCTATTTTTAACGAAGTTTGCTTCTCTCGTGTGTAATTAAGTCACAATAATAAGGAATTTGTCACTCCTAATTCCCCTCTTATCTCCTTAATTCAATCATTGTTTTTATTATATTGATTTTCTTGTCTTAATAAAATATTATTAAAATGATCACAAGAATAAGATCCTCATTAATAGTCCCTATTCACTCCGTTATTAGCATTTAATAGTAAATAAAGATTTGCTTGATGGTGAGAGATATTTTGGGATCCTTCAATTCCATGTGATTTTCCCTTGTAAAGACCAAATACCTGCCAGTACAACTAGTTATTATATTAAATTTCCCTTTATTTGTTGATGATGGTATCTAAGCAATTTTTTAGGTAGTGGAATTTGGAATTTGCATGTTCAATGTGTGTGTGGTTTCCAAGATAGCTGCCTCACCCCCTAACTATTCGGGGTCCAAAATCTAGGTGATCCAATTTAATAGAAAAATTTCCAATTTATCAAGAGTTTATTTAGTTTGTAAAGGTTGGTATTGAGTGACTCGTTCAGACGATGAACCTAAAAGACAGACTCATAATCAACTGGCGTCGACTAACCTAGTCACAATTTGTCTAAGGTTTTACAAACCCTTAATCTTGAGCCCAGGCTACGAAGAGATTGGAAAAGCTTTTGACTACCTAGGTGGAATTTGTCTAAGAGGTTTCCTCGATGTAAGTAAACAACCCCTCAGTCTCGAGCAAAGGTGACGAATTACTGGATAGGCTCCAACTAACCTAGTTGGAATCTGTGGAGCGAAATGGTGAGAGAATACCTCTAGAACATTCACCATAACAGGATACAGGTCATTAGTTGGGGCGTGATGGGGAAGAAAATGTCACATTGTTCACTTAAAAGGCTTTTACAGTGTTTGTACATATTGCAAACTTTGATTTGCAAATATTTTGTAATGTTTGGAGAGGTTTAAGGCACGAGAAACAACTTGAGGTCCGAACTTTGCAAAAAAAGAGAATACTTCACTTCTACAAAAGGGTTGCTACTTGTTTCTTTTATCGTTTTTTACTTCGCCAAACATTTTCGTATTGTCTCTAAAAGTCAATCCTAGGTACACCCAAACCTTTCGATTTGTTTGACCTTGTTGTTGTTGCATTATACGGGTGTTTGTCACACAAATGTATAAAGTATTGTGGAGTCCCACTTGAAGCTAACTCAATGGCACGTAACAAAGGTGACTTGGAAGAATCACCATGTTGTATATGAAATGAAAATAGGAGTGTTCATCTTAGACCACATCAAAATCCTATTGTACTCACTCAAGGTTTTCAGGTCAGGATGTTGTCTTTTGCACAAAAAATGAAAATTATAGTTGTCTTACTGAGTGTTTGTTGAAAACCCAACATCCACTGTATTGAGTGAGATTGATCTATGGAATGTCCACTTAGTTGCTATTTTGTTGGACATATAATTCGTATAGTACCCCTTTGACGGACTCCTAATTAATGTTAGGATAATACACCAAGAACAATTAGACGTGTGAGAAATATAAATTTGACAACAACTCAGATTAAAATAGTTACATTATCTGATTGATCAGATTTCCTATAGGTATGAGTTTCATTTGATAATTGGTGTAAAGTCATAGCAGATCTCAGAAATCCAACACAAAGGCATAACTGTTTTGGCAAACTAAGAAATCGCACTTGGTCTTTACACTTGATGAGAGCCCTGTTTGGATACTCTAATTTGAGGGAATATTGGCTCGAAACTGTGGACATTGGATCATCTAATTCGAGTGAGTTGTCAGGCTTGGTGTCTAAAATCTTCCTTAATTACAATGACAGTTTTAATTCTTATTTTACAATGTCGTCGCTCAGTCTATGTTGAGGGAGGGATTAGCAAAACCAAGTGACATTTCTTTGATTCCTCATTGTTTGAATTTGTAGAAGTAGGAACTGATAGGGTTCAGAGTATGAACACGATAAGTAGGATCAATCAAAATAATGATTGTACAAGAACTCACAACAAAATGAGTATAGACATCAAACCAATCGATAAAAGTATTAGAAACATGAAATTTAACAAAACTAACCGATTGAAATGGAAGCTCCTTGATGAATTATTCCATAGCAACCAAGAACAAGTGATTTAATTCGTTGAAATGTATTGAATGAACTTGGATGGTCTTGTGGGTCTTGACAATGTAGTTTGAGTTTAGGAACTCAAGAACAAATAAATTCTCCGAGGAAACAATGAACAATATTCTCAGCAATTCAATATAGAAATTGGAATTGAAAACTAAACACATACAAGTTCCTAGAATCTTGCCATTGGACACGAATTTAACCAAGTCGTTATATAAGTGGGAAAGTTTGATTCTTTGGCACAAAAAGAGAAAAAGAACACGCAAACATGGAGGAGAAAAGGAATGAAGAACACGCCACTATAAGTTTGCTTGGTTGGTTTCCCTAAGTTGCCAACCAAGGTCCTTGTTTTTGTATACTATCCTTGTAGCCAAACTACTTGTCTTTTATTTCTATTCTAAAGAAAGATACTATTACATCTATATTTTTATTTACAAGCAGATTCAAAAATTATTTATATTCCTAATGTCTTCTTCAAGCTTCTTGTACGTTCTCCTTATATGTCTTCCTTCACACTTTTGAAAGTTCTTTATAAGCTCTTGTTCCTTGATTATTTTCTCTTGAGCCCTTGTAGTGACTCCTCCTTATGGTGACTCAGGTTCTTCTTGCTCTTCTCAGTTTGAGATCACACTAGGAACAATTTTATCTACCCCACGGTAGGAGCAAAATGTTTTATAGTCCAAAGTCATTGGAGACTTCAAACTAGAGCATTTCGAATGAGTTGAGTTACTATGTTAATTTCCGCTTTATTTATAGATGTGGGGACCGTTATTGCTCTAATCAATTTTTTGGGTAACGGAACTTGCACATTCAATATGTTTGGTTTCGAAGATAGTTGCTTGACACTGGGCCTACGATCGAGGCGGTCTAATATAACAAGAAACGTTTTTTATTTATCAGGAGTTGTTTAGTTTGTAAATGTACACATACAATGGTATTAAATGACCCATTCGAACACAGACCATTGAACCCAGGAAACTAATGCATGATCGAGTGATATGGTCACAATTTTTCTGAGCATACACACTGCCTCAATTGGGTGTTATGAGTTGTTCTTGATAAGCTTTAGGTGGTGGAGATAAGAGATGAAAGCTTAGTAAGATACAAGATAATATGCAAGAAATGGAATGAGTAAAGACAATGGATGATAGAAAAGATGACAAAAGTAAATGGAATAAGGATAAGATATGGTGATGATTGATTACCTTACGAAATGTACACAACCTATGGAGGTTGGCTAGAACCCTTGGAGGTCTCCTACACTCTTCTTTAAAGCTCCAAGAAGACAAGAGAAGGAGATACACTTAAGAAAACTCAACCAAGCAAGCTACACTCTCAAGAAAACACAAGAAGTTGTTCAATGCTCAAAATTGAATTTTATCTCAAGGGTGATTTGTATGACCTCCTTTATGGCTTAAGGAGTCACATCCTATGAAGCTTCTTCAAGCTCTTCTCTATTTGAAGAATCCATTTCCAGGATCCTATTAGTGGGGTTGGTAAAACTGTTTCTACTCAACATAGACCCAAGGGCGGCATTGTAAACTAAAAACTAAAACTGACAAATGTAATATGCTATAATTAATGAAGATTTTGGACACCAGACTCAACAACCTACTCGAATTAAATGACCCAATATCCATCGTTTGAAGCCAACATCCGCTTTGATATATAAACCAAACTATCAAAGCAGGTTGTCATCCAAGGTGGAAACACCATATGCGATTTCTTTGTTCAAATATTTGAAGGCTTTGAAACTATGGACATTGGTTTGCCTTCAAGCATGTTGTCAAGATTAGTGTCCAAAATCTTCATTAATTATAACATATTTCATTTTGTCAGTTCTAATTTTTAGTATCGTCACTTGGTCTATGTTAGAGATGAAAATCAATAAAGGCAAGCTCAGTTGACTTTACTAATTTTCCTCTCAACATAGACCGAGGGGCGCATTGAAAACTATAAATTAAAAGTAACATAAAAATGGTAGATGCAATAATGAACAAAGATTTTCGACTACTTGAATTAGATGACTCAATATCCATAGTAAATATTTGGACCAGAGTATTAAAGCGAGGTCACCTTACTGGTGTAAAGACTAGATGTGATTTCTTTGTTTGCCAAAACATTGATGCCACCACCTTGGCTTTGAGCAGCTTATGCAGGTGTGACCGGTTGCTCATGAACCTTCAAAGCTTCTTTTACACGGAGGCGAGTTTCCTCTACTTCCCTAAGGAGTACTTCTTCTACTTGTCGGGCTGCCTCTGCTCTTTGTTTTGCTTCTTCATTCTATTATTTTAGGCCATTCATGGCAGCCATGACTCGCTACAAGGTGGGAGTCTCGCTATCATTCTCCAACGGAGTGGTGTTTCTTTGATTCCTCATTGTCTGAATTTGCAGAAGTAGGAACAGTTTTACATATCCTATAGTGGGCTCTAAAATATTCTAGTTCAAAGTTGTTGGGGGACTACAAACTAGACCATTCATAATGAATTGCGTTCTTATCAGAAAGAGAAGCATCACTATAAACGAGGTGTGGAAAGAATGAAGTCTCCTTTCCAAACTCGTAAACTCCTTGAGAATAAGCTTTGATTAGTTGACGAAAAAGGTCTTCCTGCAGATTACTCTCACATGCTCAATCATTAAGATATTAAAGTAATAGTAATAATAATAATAATAATAATAATAATAATAAATAGTTGAGTGTTAGAATAAGTATTTTCTTCGATATTAATATGGATTTACAGGCTTTAAGATATCCGATAGTAAGATTAAATAATAGAAAATATATTTGTTAGTAAATAAACACTTAAATAATGACTTTTGGTTCTTAGTCTGGTACTTGATCATTTGAATTATTGCGTAACAAATAAGCGAAATCAATTCTAATATATGCTAAATTCCCTTTTTCATTTATAGATGATGAATAAGTAACCTTTTAGGTGCTAGAACCCGCACACTGGATATGCTTGGTTTCTAATGCGGGTTGCCTTACACACCCTAGGTATCCGAGGGCCACTATCTAAGTGGTCAGTTTAATAAGAAACGATGTATCAAAAGTTTATCTAGTTTGCAAAAGTACGTCGACAATGATATCGAGTGACCCATTTAGACACAGCAACGATGATATTGAGCGACTCGTTGAAACTCAGACCGATGATCCTCAGAGACCTACTAATAATGACAAACTAAATTGATCTCAATTTGTCTGAGGCTTTTCCTAAAAATATTTCCAATCTAAATTTTTACTGAAATTGAAGTTGTCATTAAAAAATGAATAAAACTTTTAACCAGAATAGTAGATCTTACTGGAAAATCAGTCAGCCAAACAAATTCTTTCGAATCAGGCAACTCTTGTCCGCGTCTTATGCTATTGAATAAGAATAACATTCTTGAGTCTCGGGTCGCGGCCAAAGATGCTTCAACTATTCAAAATCGCCGCAGCACTATTCCACCCTTCTCCATTCTCTCAAGCAGTCATGGTCAACGTCTCCCACCTTGCCCGTCACGGTCACACCCCAACCAACAAACATGCTACACAAATATTAATTAACATATGAGTGTCTAGTAATCAATTCACAAAACCATAGACTAAACAAACAGAGAAAGAATCAATCACCTTGGTTCAAGCAACACCCTTTAAAGCTCAAAGTCAGAATCAATCCATCAATCAACCAGATTGAAGATGGACAGGCTAGTGAAAGCAGAAGCAAAGGAAGTCGAGGTGATGTTCTTGAAAGGCCAAAAGTGCAGCTCCTCCTTCAAGCTAACAAACCTCATGCACACCATGTCAGTGGCAGTGTCTCTAACCACCACAAACCCATCTCTCTTCTCCATCAACAAACACTTCTCCACAATTCCACCACTCTCTTCTGCATCATACACCCTACACCTCTCCCACACCTCCGACCAACCCCCTCTCTCCGACCCTCCCGACGCCATCACCGTCCGAGCCACCATGCTCCCCACCGGCAAGGCCACCGTCGACCAACTCCGCCGCCTCTTCTCCAAACCAGGCCCCCACGTCTTCCGCGACGCCGTCTTAACCATCTCCCTAGTCGGACCTCACGTCGCCGAATACCTCATCTCCCAAAACCCCCAACCCCACAACCTCTTCACCAAAGCCATATCCGCATGCACGACATCGCAGCTCACGAGACTGCTCAAACCCGCCGTCGAAAACGGCAGCGCCGGCGCCGTCGCCTATTTGCTCGACGCCGGCGCGGACGCTACCGCAACGGCAGAGTCCCTCATGCCACCCGCAATTAGGGCTGGGAGCCTCGACGTGGTGAAGCTTCTGGAAGCTTCCGGTTGCAAAATCGTGGAGTCAGCTCTGCACGAGGCCGCGGCGACGGACCGAATCGACGTGATGGAGTTTCTGTTGGAACGTCGCAACGAGCATTTGGAGGTGGATTCGGTGGACTCGGAGGGGAGGACTCCGATTCACGTGGCGGCGAGGGAGGGGCACGTGAGGGTTATCGAGTTCTGCGTCTCGATGGGAGGAAACCCTAATTGCGCGGACTCGAAGGGGTGGACCCCGCTCCATTACGCGGCGTGGAAGGGGCACGTGAAGGCCGTCGAGTGTTTGTTGGAATGCTCAAACGTGAAGGGCGTGAAGGACAGGGAGGGGAGAACGGCGTTTTGTGTTGCGGCGGAGCGTGAAGAGTCCCACGCGCGGCGGCGCTTGCTGGATTTGCTGGGGTTGGGCGACGCGCTGATGCGTGCGGCGAGGGTTGACGATGTTCAGGGCATGAAGAGGTGTTTGGGTGAAGGGGCGAGTGTGAACGGGAGGGACCAGAACGGGTGGACCCCACTGCATTGGGCTGCGTTCAAGGGTGGCATAAAGAGCGTGAAGGTGCTGCTTGAACACGGTGCTGAGGTTGATACTGTGGATGATGCTGGCTACACTCCTCTGCATTGTGCTGCCGAAGCAGGGCATTTGCAAATTGCTCTCTTCTTGATCGCTCATGGTGCTTCTCAGTCACATCTCAAGTCCTTTCCCTATCTTGCTCCTCACCCTCTTCAATTCTTCCACTCTTTTCAAAATCAGGTTTCTCTTCCTTCTAAATCCAACACACTGATGTAACACTCAATCCAAATTTCTCTTTTCTGTATATAATATGTAATGTGGAATGTTTGCTTGGTTGATGAACTCAGATATGAGAAATGAGAAAAGAAACTGTACAACACTGAAATTGATAATGCTGTGTTTATTTTGGTAAGTGTATCTATCATCAAATTGATTTTTGGAGAAGTAATGTAGATTTGGCTGAGTGAATAAGTTTGTTTTGTTTGAGACAGCAAGATTTTGTGTTAAATGAACCCTTCATTACACTTTCATTTTGAGACATAAAAAGAAGTTGCAAACATTCATGTCACGAGTTCTAAATGAATCCCACAAACAACCCAGATGACCACATCCTTACAGTTTATCCTTAAAATGTACAAATGATGATTCCTATGTGGTGTTGTATGAGCACGTATTGTTTTCATGAGTACTTAATATAATTCTTTGAACTGATCAGAGTGAACCTTCTGCAATGGGCATCTTTAACATTAAATTTGAGTATATATACATGAGCAACTTTCTTTGAAGTTCTTAAGTAAATTATACTTGCTATGCGTGTACTTAAGTTTGAAAGTAGTTATAAACTCTAAATCTTGAGAAATTTAATTTAGTCTCTCAAATTTAATATTTGAAAATAAATTTAGTCTAGACCGATTGACTTGCATTACATGTTGTTTTAATCAATGATTGGAACACGTTAATAAAATCTAAATCTAACTAAGACAAACTTAAAACCTATATACACGAAGGTTTAGTATATTTTTTTTGCCGAAATCCTACTTGCTCAAGAATAAGAAATATTGAAACTTACCTAGACATAAAATTATGACCCATTAAGCTTGTTCAATCCTATGCTATAATTTAGATGAAGTTCTTAAACCTGCAGCAAGAGAAAACGAGATTATTGAGAAAAAGAAAGAAAAGAGAACCAAAGAATTTTCTTCACTTTGAGAGATAAAGAACAATTTTTTGTGCTGTTTTTTTAAAAAAAAAAAAAATACAATTATGAGCTTTACAAATTTCTTCTCTATTCTAAATCTTTTATATAATTTATTACTTTCTAATTTGCGGATTCTAAAAAAAACTCATCTTAGATATAAAAACAAAAGATTGAGAAAATTTAGAGACATGGAAAAAATTAAACAAATAATAAATTTTAAAAACATAAAATTATCTCTTTATTTTTTCTATTTATAACTTTTCAAAAAATAATTTAAATTGTTATTTTAAATTTTCTCATTTAATACATGCAAATCGATGCTTACACAAAGATTATATTAAATAAATTTGTTATTTTAGATATTACAATTAAAATATTAAAGGTGAGTTAATAACAAAAAATATTGGGAAATAGTGTTGTAATTAATTCAAAATAAAAAAGTGATAATTATATTAAAATAAAATTTGCATATAAATTTAGTCGTATATTATGACATGACTGAGCACAGAACTTCCACAATATTGCATAATTTGCGAATCAGTTTTCTACCTTAAATCAAAATTGACACTAATATTTTAAGAGTTGTCTTGTTGAACTAAAATGTCGCCACCAATTCACAATGTCATTCTCAGTGACTAAGAAACAAGTGGCCCAAACTACAGCTTTTGCATTTATTTTTCCTCTAATGAAAGACACAGTTTGGTGTATTAATGATTTTGTCGCGGGGTTCATATTAGTTTATTCCCAAAAGCCACTTTTTAAATTATTTATTACTCTCAGAATATTTTGATTCAACTTTATCAAACATACCAAAAAATATGACCTATTCAAGTAAAATACCTGGTCATTGTTACTAATCAATAGTTATAAATGTTACTTTTGTTTGCATTGTAAGTGGGGCTTATAATATATTTATTTCTTGTTTAACAGTTTATATATAAACTTAATAAGAGAATTTGCAGAACATTATTTAAGAAGAGCTAATAACTATAGTTTTCATGGCTCAAACATGATCTTTTACTTCTCAAAGAATTTATAAATTCATATAGTTTTTTTATTCTGATACCACTGCTTACATGTTTCTCTTTTAAAGATTTAATTTTTAAATTTTTCGTTTCACTTATCCGTATTAATTTTATATTTTCTAACTAGTCTTTTCTATTTCTTAATTGTTAAAGTTTCGATGTCAGTTGGAGTTTTATGTTATATAGAAATAAACAAGGGAGCAGTTTATAAATAAAATTAATTAATTTTTATAAGACGTTTTAAATAATTTAAATTTAATTTTATTAAAAAATTAAATAAATTAATTAATATGAAAAAAGTAAGTTATATGTTTATTTACTTATCTATTTTATTCTCACCTTTTGTCACTCTTTCAAACAAGGGTAGAAAACGTTTTCTATCCTTTCTTTTATTTTATCTATTCATATAATGGTTTCTTTTTATAAAAAAACCAAACATCTTTTTAATTATATTTAATTTTTTATTTATATTATTCCATTTTATTTTCTTTATTCTTTAACCAAGTAAAACATAAGAGTAATGTTCTATCTGTCTATTTATCTTCATTTTTCTTGTGAAAAATATTAACAAAAATACATTGTATCGACTAACTAAATAAATATGAACATATTTAAGTATTAAGACATAGGATATGTTTAACCTAACTAACTTATAATCTACTGATAAATTAATTTTTGTGTTGATAAATTAGTTACTAACTTATTTATCTAGTTTAAACTAGTTTGATATTAGTAAAAATGTTTGGTAAAATATCTTAATATAATTTATAATTAATTTATAGAATATAGGTATTTTAACTAATTTCTAACTTGTAGTTTATTTATTTTTCTTGCATTGTTATTCTTATATTTCGATACATATCCTCATTATTTTTTATTTATTTTTCAATGTTATTACCTATTTTGAATTTTCAGTTACAGTTTGAATATTATTTTAATTATATATTAATTTTAGTATTTGTTGAGTTACTTTTTAATTATTTATGTAGTTACAAATTGAAGTAACTGATGTTTCATTAAAAGACGTTATGTGAAATTATACATACATATATATATATATATATATAAATACTCAATGTCTAAATTAAAAATTTTAAAAATTGAAAATAAATAAAAAATAAATTTAATTAATACTCGTTAAATAAACTAGTTTAAATAAATTTCCAAATTAAAATAGCAAATAAAACTTTTAAAAAATAAATAAAAGTACTAGAAAAGTTCAAAAAATATATTTTTTTAAAATTTGAAAATTATAATTACATATAATTACATAGTAATGTATTTTTTTAATAAAAAGTATAATTCATTTATATAATAAATTTTATGTAATTATGTCATTTTTATGTTATTTTACTATTATTAACTGATTTATCAACTAGTTCATGAAAAAAATATAATTTAAGAAAATTTAAAATGTTTAAAATTTGAATTATTGTAATCTTGGAATTTCTTATTTTAATTTTTTTGTTTGGGCTAAATCAATTCAAAATTTTCAACTTTGTTTTCTTAATTTTAATAAATAAATTTAATTTACTTTATATTCAATTTTGAAACACATATCTTAAAATTTAGTTTAGTATTGAATTTTTAAGGGTGTTTAATATTAAACTTTATAGAAATAAACATTACTTATTTCGAAATATTTGATAATTAAAAAATGTAAATATAAGTTAGTATTGTTGAAAAGTATATAAAAAAATGGATGAAGAGGCTAAAAGTGAGAGAATAATAGATAAAGAACAAGAAGATAATAAAAAAACAGAAGAAAATTAATGAAGAAAAAGAAAAAAAAAAAAAAAAAAAAAAAAAAAAAAAAAAAAAAAAAAAAAAAAAAAAAAAAAAAAAAAAAAAAAAAAAAAAAAAAAAAAAGAGAGGGAAGATGAAGAAGTTATGCATGAGTGAGAAAAAATAATAGAAAAACATGTGAAATTTGAAATTCCAAAGTAATTAAGATATTTTTCTGAATTTTTGAATTTTATTTGTTATATTCAAACAGTATTCCCTACAAAGCATTTTAAGATATCCAGAAGAATAAATTACTCTCCTTAAACTCTACGTTCAAATAAGAGAAATGTCAGAAATGTCGTTTCATTAATCTTTCTATACAACTTCCTATTTTTGTATAAAGAAAGTATTGAATGAATAATTAAAGATATAAATGTTTTGAAAATTAAAAAATGCATTAAACTCTTACTTTTAAAAGAAAAAACAATAAAAGGATTTAAAATAAGGTTCCTGCACCTGTCCCTTGGGGGATATCCGATTACCTTAATTTTTTTTTCTTATTACAATAAAGAAAGCATTAAATGAAAATAATAAATATATTAAATGTTTTGAAAAATATTTAATACGTATTGAAAAAATGAAAGGAGAATTAGCAGGAAAAATCATAATTATGCTCATTAATATACTTATTTAAAACTTACCATTACTGTACACGGTTTCATATTAAAAAAAAATACAGACATTCTTAAAATATTTATTTCATCTATCCATAAGACTGTTATATCTTTCTATAAATTTTCTTTCTTTTTGTTTAAATAAAAAATAAATGCATGAAATGTTTTGAAAAATAAAAAATATATAATAGTTAAGGAAATACAAGAACTATAGTAGGAAGATTTATAACCAATCTTCTTTACACATTTATTTCTTTTCCTTTTTCAAGCATCTATTCCTTTTTTCGTAACTATCGAATTTTTTAAAAAGTGGTAAAAAAATGCCGAATTGGTGTCAAAATTCATATATAGGTAATGTACATGCATGTCATGCTTAATTGCTTTGTCACTTTTAATTATTCTATTTTTTAAAAAAAGTTGGTAATCGTCGATAATAACTAATAATCTGTCAAAATAATGAACTATTTCAGCAATTAGTCCACTGAAAAACGTGTTTATTTATATTTGGCAGAGTGATTGGTCCAACAAAAAACCATGAATTAGACAAAACAAAACTACATGTTTCTTATAAATGAAAAAATAAAAACATTTAACATAACTATTACAATTTGTTGCTCCTTAAAATTGATGGGTATAAATAATTCGTGAATACAAATAAACTATCATTCAAATATAGGTTGTTTAGGTGCCGCTAATTGATCATTTCAAACTTATATATAATAATAATTGAATTCATGAAATTCAACTTCACATAATTGCTATAAAAAGTGATCAACGAAAATAAAAAAAAAAATTATCTTCTCTCTTTTGAGTCAGATTAATATTTACTTTATCATTTTATTGAAAAAATTGAGGAAAAAATAACAGAAAGATCAAATAAAAATGAAAACTCTTTATACAAAAAAATAACACCAACTTTAATCAAAAGTTTTAAAATACTAGGTCTATGTGTATTTTTTTTATATGTTATCCAACTTTCTTATTCAATATTTAATTTAGACTCATATTTGAATATCTAACATATGTATTTGTATTTAACTTTTAATTTTTTGAAATACTTAATAAAACACACCTCTAATTATATTTCTAATTATTTTTACAGATCATTTAGAAAAATCATGACAATGAAAGCAAAGATTTAAAAACTCAAACTTGGCAATAATTTTAAAAATATTTTATTTAAAGCAAAAGCTTCTTTTTCAAATAATGATTTTGTTTGACACAATAATAAGGAAAAAGAAGATACTACACATTCACTTTTATATTGGGGCATCTCACAACCCCATTAGTTTAATCCTCAACAATCATTAAGATTTGCGCCATAAAACAAATATATATAAACCACATTCCACCATAACATAAATCTTTCATGTGCAGGATTTTACAGAACATATTGCCTACAAGAAATAATTTGAGGAAGAGGAATATTATTCTAACAACAGAATAAATTATGTATCATGTTTTATTTTCATGTTCTAAAGTATATTCAATTTAACATCATTATTATAAGTAGGTCAATATCATAGATGTTTTTTTTTTAGGATCCGATAATGCATTTGAATCAACATTCTTCTTGTATATATAAGCTAAAGAATTTCTTTTGTTTAAGCCATCGAAGAAAATTTATTTATGAGGCACAAATTGTACCACACTAAACATAATACAAGTATTCATACAAGAGATTTACCAAATGCTATAGAATGAAAAATGCTTTGGACTGCTATATCTCTGGTAAATAAAAATAAATGTGTATTTCAAGGGAAACTATTCAACAAAGATAAAAATAATGTAAGAAATTAAAGTTTTTCAGTAGTTTTGGTTCAGCAATGTGAAGTTCGTTAAATGTGGTTTTTATATACACTACGATTGCTCCCTAAATTCATGTCTTAATGGAGTATGAAATTTATCTCATGTTGAAAAAGACAAATATGTAAAAATAATGATTTCAACAAGCATCTTCATTATCAACCATATAAGTAATATTTTTAGACTTATTTTTCCATACACAACTCTCAAGTACTATTTTTCAGGATTTTATTAAACTTTCTTAAATCTATAAAAACATGGTAAACCCTAGATTGTTTTTTTTTCCTGTAATTTATATATAACAAGTATTGCTATTTATTTTCTGAAGTGTCAATTTATAAATATATATTACATGTTAAATGCATCTTTTAAGCTGAGAAAAATTCTCTTTCTTTTTTTCAACTAAAACATTTCTTACAGAAGTAATGGACGAAAATAATGAATGTGCTAACAAAACATTATTGCATGAAGTTGTTTATTTGTAAGGCATATTGACAAAACAAAATGTATATATGCTTTATTCATTTATGTTAAATGACATTGTCTTATATTTAACAAATTTCATCTTCAACTTCTCAATATTGTTTTGTGTTTAACCTTTGAGATTATAAGTGTTGACATTGTTATCAATCTTTCATTATGCTCATCAATTTCCTCAACCCTTTTATATAAAATTATCACATTGTCATTTTCCAATCACCAGTTCTTAGAATTATCATATTTTAGTCTTCCTATATTTCATTTTTCCGTTATTCAAACTATCTTCATCTTATTTACAGTGCATCAAACTACCCTTAATTGCTTTAAGATATCATCACATCATTGCATTTGAATTTGACAAAATTATATCTGAATGACCAATTCTACTAAGCAATAACCACCAACATCCATTGGAATGAAGTCACTTGGACCTTCAATTTCTAGTATACAAGCTATGTGAACTTCTTTAAATATCATTACAAATTTTCTATATCCTCTTTGTTTAATTTAAGATTAAATTACTTATATTCTATTATCTATAATAGAGAGTATTTTATTATTTTTTATATTTTGGAATAAAGTATAGTAATTCTTCAAGTAGGTAAAGTTTTAGTCTGGTCAGTAATTACTTTTGTTCTCATTTTTTTTATCTCTTATTTAAGTCACAAATTAATATTTTATATGATATGTAACATATAAAGTAATATATTTTCACATGCATAGTGTTATGTTACATTTCTCATCATTTGTGAGATATCTATAATTAGTGAATATTGTAGGGTGACACTTTTAATATTGTTTCTACAAGTATAGAGTTTTATTAAACTTCGAATCCCGTGACATTATTACGATGGTGTACATAAGATATAGATGATTTAGAAATTTATAACTATGTAGTATAATGTTCAATATTTATCTATATTTAAAATGATAAAATCAAGTGTAATAAATATTAATTAACTTAAAAATAGTATAAATTTCACATATTTGTTTTGTTTCATGAAAAATTTAAATCTAATTGTAAGATTAATATTATACTTAGTAGAAAGTTCCTAGGGTAGTATGTTATAATGTTTGGTACATAATATTGATCAATATTTTAAAATCCTAAAATATATGACGGTAGGTTTAACAAAGTTGTTGAATAGTCTAGCTCTTAAAATATATTGTCAAAGTTTGATCACTAGTTATATAAATATATAAATAAAGAAGCTTCTGTGAAAAGGGGCAAAATCCTCTTTTTATAAAGAAATTTTGATTAACTATGGATGAAGGATATACTAGATTAAAAAAATATTTTAAAAATAATTATTAATGATTTAAATGGTCATGGTAACTTGATACTTAAAGCAACACATAGGATTTGATGATTTATTTAAAGATAGAGTTAAAATTTTAAAATTTGACACCAAATTATAATTTACCTGTTTTAGAGATAAGTTAGACAAAAGTGATGATTTCGCCTTTTTTTTTTCAATCTCACATTATATATTATAGGAAAAAAATTTGATGAAAATAAAGTATTAAATACACTAACAACGCTTGAATAATATTTATACTGTATATGTGATTTTCTCAATTAATATCATATTAAGTTAGACATAATAAAATCTGTCCCAATCATATTTTAACTACACACAAGACACAAGACAATATGTACATCCATCTATTTTTTCTTAACTAAATTGATATAAGCATCTACATCCTTTATTTAGACAACGTCAATCTAAAAAATGGAATTGACATATTAATGATGAAAAAAATGACAAAACTGAAACAATAATGCACTTTTAAGAAAAAATCAATTTTATTTTGATACAATATTTCTAATGTGTGATATCTGAAAAAAAAAAGAAAAAACAATTATCCTACTTTACTTGACATTAATAACATATTATATAATATTATCCATAAAGTTATGCAAAGACATCTAACTATACATGTTTTTGGTATAAATAGAACCCAACTCTACTCAAAACTCTATCTTATTAAGTAAAATCCATGAACAGGTTAGTCTTTCAACTCTAGTAAAAAAGAAAAGAGAAAAGAATATTAGAGTAAACAAGGAGAATCTATTTTTCCTGAAACAAGGGAGAGGAAACTGAAGCTCGAAATGCAAGTCCTTCTCAAGAAGAGAAAGAATTAAATATAATGAAGAAAAAGGATTGGTAGAAGATGGTTAGACAAAGTGAATCATGTGATAAACCCGAAAGAAACTAACTTCCATGTTCTGAACCATGAAATAAGCGTATCCTTTGTCAGAGTATGAGGGAGGAGTAGTGGTACAGTTCAAACACAAATAGCATTTTGACATTCACTTTCCATCTCACAAATAACAACTGTAACCTTACTTTGACTTGGGCCATGTGTCTTCCCTTCCTTATTCATTCAGAAGCCCTTTGTCTTTGTGTTTGTGTTTGTGTTTGTTTGGCATTGCAATAACATAAATTACCATCACCTCTCTGTCTGCTCTGTAACTCCTTTACTCCCCAAACCAAAACCCTCATTCTAATGTCTCTGCTCCAATTAATCAAATTCCCAATCTCTTAATCAATTCTCTGATCTAGAAAATTTGACAGGTTAAGAAGAGAGGGAGAGGGTGTAGTCTATTATACTATAGTACTACAAGGTTTAACGGGTCCGGAGAAAGTCCGGGCCCACCATCCCTGAATCTTAGGGTTCTTGTCTCTTTCTCTTTGATCCTCAAATTCCTGAGATATTGATGGGGTCGAAACCCTGGCTCTACCCTGCTTCCACCTATCGAAATTTGGAAACTTTCTGGGACACCGATGAGGACGCGCCTGGTCCTCGCTGTGGGCACACCCTCACTGCAGTTGCCGCCACCAAGACGCAGGGTCCCCGCTTGATCCTGTTTGGCGGCGCCACCGCTATTGAAGGAGGATCTTCCTCCGCTCCCGGCATTAGTAAGTTCCTTCACAAACACTCTATTTGCTGGCTTTTCCGATTTTGGTGGCCTCAATTTTGCTGCTTTGACTTTGCAGGGTTAGCTGGCGTCACAAATACGGTTCATTCCTATGACGTGCAAAGTAGAAAATGGACCAGGTGAGTTTGTTTACCGATTGCACAATTCTTAATTTTTCTGAATTCAGCTTATTTGTGTGTGTTTTCAGCTTAAGGGTTAATGAATTGGTACTAAAGTAATGATTTTTCTGCTGAGAGTGTTTAGTCTTAAACCGGCGGGAGAGCCGCCTTCTCCTCGGGCTGCTCATGCAGCTGCTGCAGTTGGTACCATGGTTGTTTTTCAGGTGATTGTCAGAATTGAGATTAATGGTGGGGATTGAGACCCATCTTCTTGACTAGTCTAGCCATCTTAACGTTTGTTTGACTGGTTCTGCTTGGGTAGGGTGGGATAGGACCAGCCGGGCATTCTACTGACGATCTCTATGTGCTTGACTTGACCAATGATAAATATAAATGGCACAGGTGAGGTTGCTTGTAAATAGATATGTTTTTCTTTTTCCCTACTTCTATACTTTTGACAAAATCACGCAATTAGTCAATGTTGCAATTGATTTAATTGTAGGGTTGTTGTACAAGGGCAAGGACCTGGCCCTCGCTATGGCCATGTAATGGACTTGGTTGCTCAGAGATACCTAGTGACTGTCAGTGGAAATGATGGTGAGACAAATTCAATACTGGGTTGTCCATTTTCAAATATTTGTAATAAAACTGGTGAATATTTTATTTGTTCGAAACAAAACAAGATATGAGGCATAGACTTTATTGAAGGAACAATCGAGTTGGCAAAATTATAGAGCATGACATGAATGATGAGCTTGACTTACTGTATCTTTTAAATTCAGTTTGGAACCTTCGAATCATGTTTTGGGCAAAAGCTGCCTTAGACTAGACTGTGACTTGGAGCTTTCCCAATGAAAACCCAATCACACTTGTGAATGCCTTGTGCATTAGTTTCTTTTGGATCTAGGTTTTCCATACTTCAATAGGCTGAATGTCTGCAAAAAATAGTCACAACTTAATCTATGAGTAATTGTTGGTTAAAAGTTTGACTCTTTTATCCAGTTCTTATTACATAATAACTTTTCATCTCATCTTAATTCAAAATTTTGAAAATAAATACAGCTGAGTTGGTAGTGGATATTTCTCTAAGTTGTTTTCCTTTGGCACTCATGCTACTTATTTCTGTCTGGATGTAGAATGCTTGCCTTTGTTACTCCTATGATGAAAGTGTATGTTGTCTTGTGCTACATTACAAATAGTTTAATTTTTTATACCATATGACAGGGAAAAGAGTTGTATCTGATGCTTGGGTTTTGGATACTGCCCAAAAACCTTATGTGTGGCAGAAGCTGAATCCAGAAGGTGACAGACCTTCTGCTAGAATGTAAGTCTGTCTGTCGTCCTATAAAGAAGCCTTAATTGTCTGCATTCTTACACATATGGATATATTGAACCTTTTCACTATTCTACCTCAATCTATAGGTACGCAACTGCTAGCGCCCGCTCAGATGGAATGTTTTTACTCTGTGGTGGAAGAGACTCTTCTGGAGCTGTATGATTGATCATATTCCTTTAATCAGATCATTATATTCTGTAGCTTTTAGAAAACTTAATGTGCTAATCTGTCATACCTGAATTTTAGACATTCCATTTGCATTGTTAAATTGAAGTGTACTGTGACAAGTAATTATATCAAAGCAGAAAAGTTTACTTTGTTATTGTATTGTTCTGATTTCTGAATCTTTCTTCTGGCCTATTTATAATAGCATATATTGTATTTATCTTTTGCAGCCACTAGCAGATGCCTATGGACTGCTCATGCATAGGAATGGCCAATGGGAATGGACCCTTGCACCTGGAGTTTCCCCTTCGCCAAGGTATCAACATGCTGCGGTAAGTGAGAGATTCCTATTGTAAATTTCTTATATGGTCTACCGTGAGTTTCTTGTATGATGTTTTTCTTCACTAGGATTCCTTTGTGTCATATCACATTATTACTTTGAAAAGTGACATGATTCAATTTAGTGTCTTAATCTTGATTCTTGACTATTCATGCACGGTAAGCTTCTCTTATTCTTGTAGTAAAGCTTGTTTTATGTATATGTGCCCGGACCCTGATGGTAAGAATTGATCTTACTTTGATCTAATGATTAAAAGGCTCCAAGTTTCATTGTGGGGTCTCACTTTATACAATAGTAGTAATTGTGTGCTATAGTGGCGTTGTTAGCATTATGGTTGTGGGTCGCTCAGTGGAACCCATTGCATTACAGCTTGCTGTTGTGCCTGGAGTTTTGTGAATCATGGTTGATACTGCATCCTTACAATTGCTATTGCATGAGAGACTAAATCCTCCCTTTAGTGTCCTCAAACATTGTTGTTTGGTGCTGTTTGCTAGAGGGGGCATATCTTGGGATTTCCCCCTCCTCCCTTATTTTATCAGAGCACACCCTATTTTCCCACTCTCAAACATTTTGAATGCTAAAATCAATTGTCTTTTCTCTCTTTGATGCAAACCATCTGACTCAGAGCTGTCAGCTGCATTTACAGCTAGCTCATGGCACTCTAGCAGAATTTTCAAGCAATCCTCACCATATGGAACTGATGTAGTCCTAATAGGACTTGTAAGATCTATTAAATCTAAGAAGGATTTGAACTGAGAACTCAACCAAGAAATGCCATGGAGTGTCTTTGCCAAGCTTGGGAAAGACAAAGAAACAAAGGTTAAAAGAAGATCAAATGGACAAGGTAGAAGATGGAAAAAGAACACACCACCTTGAAAGACTTCTAGGATAAGTGCATTATTGATTCGCCACTTGAAAAAACTCCTTAATATACAACGCTAAGCTACGAGTACCAGATTCATGACAATTGAAAATCTCACAAAAACTCTAATTCTCATTTATCTCAAATACAAGAGAGGAGCCTTCTGTTTATAGGATAGGATGAGATGTGTTCAAGAAGTAAAAAGGGTCACAAAAACAAACAATTAAATGACCATAAACATGGGTTGGTCAAAGAAATCAACATCCAAGGAATCTAAGTTGCAACTTCCTTGTCTCGTGTGATAATAGGTAGCTCCAAACTCCTTCTCTGACTTCTTTGTTCAAATGCTTGATGCTCTTCTGATGTCGTCGTTATCAAGAAATTTTGCGCACAATTCTTTGGTCTCTACTCTGTTCACATTCTTTGGGGTCTGTTCTGTTCACATGAAAGATTTTATGTTTTGTTTTATATTCCTTATTTCATTCTTTTGTTCAGATATGCAACCTTATGCCGGCCTTTCTTCTTGTCATTTTTTATTACTAGACAATTGTTATTAACTTCTTTGTTTTTACCTTAAAATTATGGCTTTTAATTTTTAGTTATGAATATACCTTCAATTATGAGTACTTTTTATTGTTAGCATTCATGCATAAGTAATATAAGTTATTTAATTTATATATTAAAAATTAATAGTGGCCATCCTTTCGGGTTTTTGGGGTCAACTACTCTGACACCACCCAGGATTGATAACCAAGTTTTATATTTTATAAACACTTGAAAGCTATCTTTCGTACACAATACCTAAAATAAAAGTTTTAAGCCATTTACCTCCCATAGTCCAACATGGTAATAAGCTAATTGTGGTTTATAACATATAAGCCAAAATATTGTATGATATAATCATGTGATATATGGAGATATCATTTGGATAGTCTAACAGCTTTGAAGATTTTTTTTTGATTGCATGTGGCATTGCACTTTATCAGGTTTTTGTTGGTGCACGGTTACATGTTACAGGAGGTGTTCTCAGGGGTGGACGAGCCGTGGAAGGTGAAGCATCCATTGCAGGTTACCAACTATTTTATTGTATATTTCTTGTCACGTTTTTTTTGCCATTTCCCCCCTTCTCTCCATGCCTATGTTTTCTTTTTCTCGCTTTGACAGTATTGGACACTGCTGCTGGGGTTTGGTTGGACAGAAATGGCATTGTGTCATCCTCACGCTCAAGCAAAGGTCATGATTATGACCCTTCTTTGGAGCTTATGCGTCGTTGTCGCCATGCAGCAGCAGCTGTTAGTACTCATATATTTATCTATGGGGGGCTAAGAGGAGGTAAGAACTAAGTACTTGCATTATGAGAGATGCTGTTGTAATTGTAGATCTAACTGTTTATTAGGACTTGAAAAACTGAATGAGGCTTATTCAATTCTTTATTACAAAAACAGTGAAGCTCACAAGAATAGATAGGCTCTTTCATCTGTTTATTACAATGGATTTAGTCTTTAAGAATTACGCAACAAAGGTGCCATTGTTGGAAATGCCACACTAGCCTCTATTATTAGTGTGTGTTTTATACACCTGCAACCAACTGTGCTTAATGCCAATTAATTTTAAAATGTAATTTAATAGGAAAATTGGAGCTTATATCCATTGTTTACATGGTTTGTTGATGGTATCTCTGTCCTTTTTTTTGTGTGTTGTATCAATTGATCTACCAGTTTTCTATGGAGAGGAGTGGGGGTGTCAGAATCTCCCACACTTCTAGCCTCAATTATTATGGTGTGGTTTATATATCTATTATTGACAATGTCCCTTAACGCCAATTGGATTTAAGAGGGAATCTAATATGATATTAGAACCTTCGACCCAACTCTATTTTTTTCCATGGTTTGTGGAGGGGATCTTTCTCATCTTCTGTAATGTATTGCTTGGTCTAACAGGCAGCTATGGAGGTGGGGTTTTGGAAAGTCCCACATCACCCACCTCAATTGTTAGGGTGTGGTTCATATACTCATTACAAATTGACTTATTGCCAATTGAATTTATGAGGAATCTACAGCTTGTTATGAGAGCCCATGATCCTTATCCATTGTTTCTGTGGTTTGTGGAGGTGATCTTTGTCATTTTTTGTGGTTTTTCACATGGTCTAGTAGGTTGTGGTGGAGTGTTGGAGAACCCACATTGTCTGTCTCAATTATTAGGGTGGGGTTTATATACGTGTTGGGAAACTTCACCTCTTGCTAATATGGTGGCAAGCCAAAAATCCACTGTATCATATACTGGATAGCGTTGGAGACAAATAGCTGTTGAAATATATGATTTTAATGCTCTCTAGGATGCTCTATGTTGTTTTTATTTTCTATTTTTAATTTGTTCAAGTTTGAATGTGGTCTTACAATTGGCAAAATATGTGTAATGTGGCATTTTTCATCTGTTTTGTCTTTGACTTGTGTTAGCATACTCGTGGAAAATGGACACATCACTGTCGAGCTTACATCACAGTGAAAAACAGACGGAAAGGACCTCTCTGCATATATTTTAGCAATTAGAGGATCACCTGAACCTTTTGATAATTGAGGGACCAAATTTAACAAATTAAGAAATAGAGGGACTAAAAGGGTAATTTAACCTATTATATTTAAGTATATATGTATAAAAAATTGAGTTGTGTGCTAATAGAAAGCAGAAATATTGACATAATATTAACTCAGATGTTCTATTCGCTAGACTTGCCAAAGATGACTAAAGGTTGCACAGGGAGGTGAACAAAAGCTGACAGGAGTGGATGATTCCTTCCTTTATCCTTGCATGAAGCCATGAACAGAGTTATATATGTGGGAGAAGCTGAACAGGTTTTAGGTGAGTGGGGTGAGTGAGACAATGGGACTGGGTATGGGAAAAAAGTTATGCAGTCTCACATCCATTTCTCAAAATTGTGAACCATATCACTTGCCGCAACCCATAGAGACCACAATAATTGTTTTGGTGCAAGGCTCACTGCAGCAGAGTTGTGATTGTGGATCCAAGGAATTCCGCCGACTGCTATTTTACTACTCTGGTTTTAAGATGAAATCTAACATTATCAAAGCAGTCTGCCATACTAATATACGGTTTTATATAGATTTTTAAAAATAAATGGCATCAATCATCACTTTAAGGGTTAATTGCAGATTTGTGGGCTCTAGCTCTTTATGCTTTCTTAGCAAGAAATATGTAGGATCCTCGTGTCACTTTTAAGTTGTACCTGGTTGGCTATAATTATTTTGATGCAAATTTGTTTAAATGAATTTCTAGCCTACGTTCAATGACTTTACTCATAAAACTATATTTGATTTGCATGTTATTATAGCAAGAAAAATTGTTTGTCTAGCATGGTTTTATAGATAGCCATCACAAGTTAAGTTTTCACATGTCATGCACTTGTGCTGGTTTGCTTAAAAATGATAGTATTCTTTTGAAAATATTGTAGCATAATTATTTTTCTCAGCCTTTGTTGCTCACTTGCTCTTTTATATCTTTTTTCAGAAAATATTCTGATTGCATTGTTGACATTTGGGCTAGGCATTATAATGCCTTGAGTTGATTAATTGTCAGTTATCAATAGTTAGGTAGAAGCAAATAAAATGCCTGTTGAAGGAACTAATGTGTTACAGTCCTCCAATTTCTATTATGGACTGCAAGTGTTTTGATAATTTTACATTTTATTTTTCTTACACCGATGTTTCTTATATATTTCAAAATTTTGTTTCTTTTTTTTATCAATACTAATAGAAACATGTTATCTTGTGCAGATATACTACTAGACGATTTCTTAGTGGCTGAAAATTCACCATTGCAGCCTGACATTAATTCTCCTGAGAGAGCTTCATCTGTTATAAGCCCCAAACCAAGTCACTCTAACTTAAATTATAATGTAACAACGCCAAATTTGGATGGTGGACCTGGCATTCTTTCATCTAGTGGCTCCGGGTATATCATTTGTTGCTTCCTTCTTTAGAAGCTCAACACTTCTAATTCACTGTCCTAATGCTCAGGCTATTTCAGTTTTGTGACAACTTGATAAGTGTTCATTTTATCAGCATGGACAGAAATTCCTTAGAGAAACTGAGGGAAGCATCAGCTGCTGAAGCTGAGGCAGCAAGTGCTGTCTGGCAAGCTGTGCAGTCTATATCCAATAGTCCTGCTGAAGAAACATCTGTGTCAGATGACAACTCACAAGCTGCAGAAACTGTTTCAGATGGAAGTGACACAGAGGGAGATGTTCGCCTTCATCCTAGAGCTGTATGTGATCGGAATCTTTGTTTAAAGCTGATAATGCTCCTCTCAAAAATGCAAAATCATGTACATTTTGTTACAGGTTGTAGTTGCCAAGGAGGCTGTTGGTAACCTAGGTGGAATGGTGAGGCAATTATCACTAGATCAATTTGAAAATGAAAGCAGACGCATGATTCCTATAAATAATGATTTGCCATATCCTACAAAGAAGTTCACTAGGCAGAAATCTCCTCAGGGATTACATAAAAAGGCAAGCATTATTTGATTTTTTATTTTGCTTTGTGTATATTATCAGTGCTTGACATAGATTGCCTAGTCTCTACCCACTTAATTACCATATTGCTATATTAGACAATCTCTTATTACCATTGTCTTTTTGCCAGATAATTTCAACTTTGCTTAGGCCTCGCAACTGGAAAGCTCCTGCAAACAGGCGGTTCTTCTTGGATTCTTATGAAGTGGGTGAACTTTGCTATGCTGCCGAGCAAATATTTATGCATGAACCAACTGTCCTTCAGCTTAAAGCTCCTGTTAAAGTATTTGGTGATCTTCATGGTCAGTTTGGTGATTTGATGCGACTATTTGATGAATATGGATTTCCTTCTACTGCAGGAGACATCACGTAAGTTTGTTACAAATATACTTGGTAGATTGACATTGCTCATGTATCAAAATAGCAAAGTATAGATAGAGTATAAACCAACTCTTCTGTGGCCCACTTCCTGTGATATCTATCATCTAATCCTTCATCTTATTACTTTGCAGTCATTGGAACTTAGTCCCATCATTCTGATGATGAACTAGCTTATTATGAAGGTCAACCATCCATATTCTTAAAGTTTTAAAATAATGGGTTGTCCTTAGCAAGCACATCACGACATTCTTTTTTAAGAGTATTTGTTAGTGTGTGTAAAATCTTTTTGAAGTTTATATGTTAGCTACAGTTGAGGTCTTAAGGGATATTATTCTGCACTTGCAACGGTGGTTCATTCTTTTGAAATCAGTTTAAAACAAATGAACTCTAAAAAGCATACCTTTGTGTGTTGGTAAGGTTGCTTTTTTGATGTGGAAGTCACAGTTTCAAATCTTGATAGCGATTTCTCTGCTTGTTGGTATAAGATTGCTGACATTTATTCTGCCCTGGCCCCACTCACTATGTGGGAGCCATGAACTTTGGGCTGTCTGTCTTTGCTTGTGGATTTCTCTTTTTCTTAATTGTTTGTTGTATTTAATTAATTCTACACTGTTTAAAAACTGTTCAGTCCAAAAAACATGTCTAGAAATGTTTACTTGCAATTTGTTGTGATTTGAAGTAAAATGTACCAACTGAAGGTTGGGAGTTAATACGTGCTATATGTTACTAAAAGAATTGGTTTATCTGACACTTTATCTGTTTTGGTTTTTGTTCTGTGTTAATAATAAATTTCTTCAAGTCAATACCCGAGTGAGATTTTTTTTTTTTTACAAAGGCATTCTTTTTTCGTATGAATCTTATGGAATTAGCTAACCAGTGTAATGTTTCAGCTATATTGACTACCTGTTTTTGGGAGATTACGTTGATCGAGGACAACACAGCTTGGAAACCATTACCTTGCTACTTGCTCTTAAGGCAGGCTACTATTTAATTCTAGTTGTTTGTCTGGTATTATTGTATTTGGTTTTCTTTGTGTTTGTAATTGACTACTGACATTCTTCTTATTATGTAGATTGAATATCCTGAGAATGTTCACTTGATACGAGGAAATCACGAAGCTGCTGACATAAATGCATTATTTGGTTTTCGTATTGAGTGTATTGAAAGAATGGTAGAGACATAAACAACTTGTATTCATTCAACTTTTTGATTCAACTCTACAACTTGTATTCATTTAACTTTTTTATTCAACTCTACAACTAACTATGTTGTTGTAGGGTGAAAATGATGGTATATGGGCATGGACACGATTCAATCAACTTTTTAACTATCTTCCATTAGCTGCTCTTATTGAAAAGAAAATTATCTGTATGCATGGTGGCATCGGAAGGTCTATCAATTCGTTAGAACAAATAGAGAAGCTTGAAAGACCCATAACAATGGACGCAGGATCTATTATTTTAATGGACCTTCTATGGTACCTCTTCTTTGTTTATCCATCTTTTTTTTTTTTGTAACGTAGCTTGTTGTTATGTTTGCATCCCCCTCCCAATCTTTTCATTGAGGGTGATCCTTAATGCAACAGTTGGGAACGTTTACCCTCCCCAAACCCCACTTGGTAGGTGTGATGTGAATTAGGTGACTTTTTGTTCCGTTTTTGTTACAATTTCTATGGGTTTGTGTAGGTCTGATCCCACAGAAAATGACAGTGTAGAGGGTTTGAGACCAAATGCTAGAGGCCCAGGGCTTGTCACTTTTGGTGTATGTTTAGATTTTATACAATGGATATTATTCAATAGTGGGCATGCTTCAAAGTTCTTGCTATTTAAATGGGAAGCTGACCTATTTTTCTTATTTTATGCAGCCTGATCGTGTCACGGACTTTTGCAAGAAAAATAAATTACAGCTCATTATAAGGGCCCATGAATGTGTCATGGATGGTTTTGAACGATTTGCCCAGGGACAATTAATCACCCTTTTTTCTGCTACTAACTATTGTGGTAAGCATAATTTCTCAGATGCGTTCTAGTTTGCATCTTACAGCATTTCTATCTTAATGATGTGTGTTGTTTAGGAACTGCAAACAATGCGGGAGCTATACTGGTAGTTGGCAGGGGTTTGGTGGTGGTTCCAAAATTAATTCATCCTTTACCACCTCCCCTTCAATCTCCTGAAACATCTCCTGAGCGTGGTATGGATGAGACATGGATGCAGGTGAGCACCCTTGTGCAGTAATCTTCTCTCTATAATTATATTTAACATTTACTGAAAATTCTCATTTTTTGTTGCATAATTGTTTTGTCAGGAGCTTAATATTCAGAGGCCACCAACTCCTACTCGGGGTCGACCTCAGCCAGACCTTGACCGTGGTTCACTAGCATATATATGAGACAATTCAGGAGACATGAATAAATACTGCTCATTGGGGATTTCTCAACCAAATTTTCTGATCTGTATACTTGCCATTGTTGACTGAATACATATTTTGTACTGTATTTCTTCTATAGTTGCAGAAAAGCAAACTCTCATTAGCTGCAAATAGCTTGGGAGAGTGCAGTATTTTATGTTAGCCAATTAGTGAATGATTATTATGTTGTGGAGATTGGGTTTATAAGGTTTGGGACATGGATAAAGTGGAAGATATGTTAGTGTCACCTTCCCTTCAACATGGGGATGAATGACTTAGTGAGGGAATAACGTTGATTAGTATATATTGTATCATATAGAAATATTTTTTCCTCTTTATATAAATGTTCATAACATTTGGATCAATCATCTCTGAATTTTGAATATTTCACGTGGATGAAAGTAGGTGGTTCTTAGGTTTATGAAAGTATTCCCGGTCTACTGAAAAAGAAAAGGCCTCAACGAAAAGTGAAAGGCAATTGTTTTCTATACTCCCAACTTACAAGATTTCCAAAATAAGATTTCTAGAATAAAATTTTTAGAATTCATAAAATACATTCTAGAAGAAGTTTTACCAAAACAAGATTTTTGAAACAAAAATTCTAAAATGTAAATAATACCTTCATTTTTCAGAACAAACTTTTTGAAACGTGTTAAAAAGAGTTAGAAGAAGCAGATGAGACAACTCAGTCATTTTACCCAATTATGGGCACAGGTTCAAAAATGAGAGAGGTATAGGAAGTAATTGAAAATGAAAAGGTATTATTCATTTGAAGAGATTGCCGACTTCATCTTGGATATAACTAAGAGGCTTTTGCTTCCTGCACAATGAAATAAATGTTGTTAAGAGTATATATTTTTAAAAGTAGGTATTTTCGTTCTTCTTTTCTCTATCTTCCTTGATATTGCACTGTTTTGTTGTGAGTGTGACTGGAATTTTGTTGTTGCTCATTTTACTTTAATTATTCTCTTATATTTGTTTGGCGATTTCCATTCCTTTCTAGTTAGGTTCTGGTGGTCATTGACACCACTGTCATAAGAAGAACGTAAGCAACACGTTTTATTTTTTATTTTTTCTACTTTCATAAAGGGTGATTCAGAAGAATGTCAGAATTTGAATTCTAGACAAATACCAGAATTTGAATTCTGTAACAGGGGGAGAAGTGCATTATCTTAAACCTTAAATCCTGCAAGAAATTGATCTAGGGAAGGGATTGATTTTGTTTTCAGAGTGTCTTTTTATCGCCTTGCTATATTTTTAAGTAGATGAACTATCATGTGAATGCAAGGTATTAACAATGTTCCAAATAGGTTTGACACTCGCTTAGTTGATCTTGCAACTTTAGTAGCATAGTCTTTTTTTCATACCTTTTGTTTTCAGTTTTTCAGTTGATACACACAAAAATATCATATCTAAATATATAATGTTGTGCTATTTATTTTTGAGGTTAACCTTACCAATAATGTCAACTTCTTTAAAGTGATTCAAGATGACAACAAACTCCTGTTGAATTGACAATTCTGTTGAACATTCATCGGATGAAATATCCAAAAAGCTTAATTGTGTCTATGTGATAGGCAATGATTGTAGTGATATGTTACCTATACCAAATGAAATCAATTCATAAGCACAAGGAAGACATGAGTATATCTAAGGATACAACCGTACTGTGTTTTGTCTAAGCCAACATATTTAATTGAATCATTCTCTTCCACAATATGTTGTAAAGTATATTTTGACACAAAACCAAACAATTTTATGTATGTTGTCACGACCTACCACATGAAGATCCTTCTGAAATGAAACTTTAATTGTCTTATATTACAAGATAATCATCTTGTTCATGGAATCCTAACAAATCATAAGTCTTCCATGGAGGCCTCAAGCATCCTCTTTAGACTCCAATGTGCACCTTTAACCATAGAAAGGAAAAAAAATATTAATAGACTTCTGTTTCCCATTAAATTTACAATAATACATACATATATGTTATTTATTATGTTACCTAAGTGTATGACCCTTTCCATCTATCTCTTAACAAATTTTTCTTTGTGTGGAATTAACCAAGTAGTATTGACATATTCAAAAAATATGTACTACGAACAACTATGTTAAAATCCTTTTACATGATTACAGTCCACAACATATTTCCAAGCTTTCATCACTTGATCTTATACTTTTCTTAGATGTACTAACATTTTAAATTTTGCTTTCACATTTTAGTCAATGCCAAAGCGACATAAAAAAACAAAAGCTTAATATAATATTTATTGCATCCATGAAAGCAATATTTCTTTTACTAACTATAACCTTAGGGTAAAAATATTGTGTAAACAATTCAAATTAATTATATTTTATTAATTCTTGTATGCATTAGACCTCGATCAAGAACTTGACGTGTTAAAAAAATAGAAATTGGAGATAACATCATCTTTAAACAACTTTTCAATTCAACTACAGACTTATTTTACCATAATTTAATAGTAGATGGTTTAGAGGTTAGGATTTAACTATTAAATTTCTTATTAATAAATATAATTATAAGATTAATAATTTAATTTAAATTTGCATACATTTAAAATGTAAATATGATTTAAATTAATAATAATTTTCAACCTTTCAATTCTTTATATTTAAATTAACATTTTAAAATCCTATTGTAAAATAAATTTTTAATATTTTTTAATATATTGTTATTATTTTTATGTTAATATAATTTGAAAAATAATTATCATTATAACTCATAATTATATTTTATATTATTTTTAATAATATTCAAAAATCCATATTAAATATAAATAATTATAAATAACAACCACTTTTTTCTTAAAAAAACTTGTGTTATATACATATATATTTAAATTATATCAAAATTTATTTATTATTAATAAAATTTATCAAAAAAATATTTAAAATTTGTTTTTATCTATATTTGAAAAATGGAAAAGAAAAGAAAAGAATTAGAATTCTGAATTCGGACAAATTTTTCAACTAATGGACAAGGAGGTAAGTGAGAGAAACTGGTCAATTTTTGACTGTGAACAATAAACTAGTTTAATTGCATAAATAAATTGACAAAGGGTTACTAAAAATTTGTGTAACCAAGAGTTTAATTTATAAATAAACAGTGATTTTATTATATGATAAAAAAAAAAAAATCCTTTGGGATGGTGCAGTCTTAAACCCTAAACCTGAGTTGGGTGCGAGGTGGAAGAATGGAGGAAGGAAAAGTTGATCGGAGGTTTCCCGTGAAGCCGAAGCTGAAATCGAAAGCGAGAGGGCCAAAGCAAACCCCTGAATCAAAGTACTGGTCTTCCTTCAAGACCCGCCAAATCCCCAACCTCATCTCCGTCCCTTCCCTCACCTTCTCTCCCACTCCCCCTCACTCCTTCGCCGCCGCCCACTCCGCCTCCCTCACCCTCTTCAGCTCCCAAACCCTCTCCCCCACCGCCACCATCTCCGCCTTCTCCGACGCCGTCTCCTGCGCCTCCTTCCGCTCCGACGCCCTCCTCCTCGCCGCCTCCGACCTCTCCGGCCTCGTCCAGGTCTTCGACGTCAAGTCCCGCACCCCCCTCCGCCGCCTCCGCTCCCACACCCGCCCCGTCCGCTTCGTGCACTTCCCTCTCCTCGACAAACTCCACCTCATCTCCGCCGGGGACGACGCCCTTGTCAAGTTCTGGGACGTCGCCGAGGAGGCTCCCGTCGCAGAATTCATCGGCCACAAGGACTATGTCCGGTGCGGAGACTCTTCCCCTGTTAGCTCCGATGTCTTCATTACCGGCTCTTATGACCACGTCGTCAAGCTCTGGGACGTTAGGGTTAGGGATTCGAAATCGTCGGTGCAGGTCAACCACGGAGCGCCCGTGGAGGATGCTGTCTTTTTGCCGTCCGGAGGGATGGTTGCGACGGCGGGTGGGAATTCCGTCAAGCTGTGGGACTTGATAGGCGGCGGGAGGCTTTTGTTCTCCATGGAGAGTCACAACAAGACGGTGACTTCGTTATGTGTTGGTAGAATAGGGAATGATTTTGGAGAGGAATCGAATCATTCTAGAATTATGAGTGTGGGGTTGGATGGCTATTTGAAGGTGTTTGATTATGTATCATTCAAGGTTACACATTCTATGAGGTTCCCTGCGCCTCTTTTGTCTGTTGGTTACTCGCCGGATTGTTCAACGCGAGTGATTGGGACCTCCAATGGGGTGATCTATGCTAGCAAGAAGAAGGTGAAGGAGAGTGAAAAGGACAAGGAGACTGAGTCCAGTTCGTTTTGGAGAGTTGCCCCAGTGGAGCATACTGAGAAGAGAGTGTTGAGGCCTTCTCATTTTAGGTATTTCCACAGAGGGCAAGGAGAGAAACCGTCTGCAGGGGATTACTTGGTTATGAAGCCCAAGAAGGTGAAGTTGGCTGAGCATGACAGATTGTTGAATAAGTTTCAGCATGCAGAGGCTCTGGTGTCTGTGTTGGAGAGTAAGAACCCCGAGAATGTGTTGGCTGTGATGGAGGAATTGGTGGCTAGGAAGAGGTTGCTCAAGTGTGTCTCCAACTTGAGTGTGGAGAAGCTGGAACTGCTCTTGGTGTTCTTGCATAAGTATTGTACCATGCCTAGATATTCCAGTTTGCTGATGGGATTGACCAAGAAAGTTCTTGAAATGAGGGCGGATGATATTAGAGCTTCTCAAGCCCTCAAGAGTCATGTGAGAAATCTCAAGAGGTCTCTTGAAGAGGAGATTCGGGTGCAGCAGTCATTGCAAGAGATACAGGGTATAATTTCTCCTTTGTTGAAGATTGCTGGAAGATGAAATTTTGGGCTTCTCATCTATGAGCTGATTTTGTTAGGCTATCGTCTTTATCTTATTTTTTATTTAAGAATGTATTCTTTACTCTGGAATTTTGTTCAAGCAATGTCAGTTTCTCTAGAATTTTGTTGGCAAATTTGATCCTTGGAAAGCACCAGGAAATGTTTTAAATTACTTACAGTTGTGTTGAAGGGATTCAGCTTGCATTTTCATCTATCGTCTAATTTATATAATTTTGTTTGGTATTATGGCTCTCACAACATGAGTATCTTCTATCATGCTGTGTATTGTGCATGATATTGCTGTGTTTTCATATCCCTATTCTTCCTTTGGAAAAATTGGTATAAATTCTCAAAACTAGATTGTTGTGTGCTATTAAATTAGAACTCTCTGCGCCTATGTAGCAGGTATCCGGATTTTCTAGCAGCCTACTTTTAGATAAAGGTATAATGTGCTATTATATTAAATCACTGAACCTTGAATTGCTGTAGTGACAGTGCATCGAATTTGTTAACAATTTACTAAATTTGGCAAAATGACTCTTGAAAATGCTTCTTTGCTATGCTCCTTAAGTTTGCAATATAACATTACTCCTTTCCTAAGAGGTGACCATTTGCGTATGAATGTTTAGATAGACTTAACAAGGCAAGCTGGTAATGAACTCATGGTGATTTTATTTAATGATTAAGTTGACATTACAAATTTATTTTATATATTCAATAAGAAGTCATAAGTTTTCAGGCTAGATGGATCAAGGATTTGGCTATAAATAATATACATAGCTACATCCAATGATTTAGCAACTATCATAATCAACTCAAATTAAACTATAGAGCGTGGAAAATAATGCAAGGGATGTTTTAAAGCTTTACATTGAGAATCTAAACCTTCGGGCTTAATCTGGCTTCAGTAGTGTCTAGTATTTTACTTATCTGCTGTGCCTAAGTGATGATAGAAGGATTTCTGACGGAATATTTGAATGCTGATGCTGTAATAGCTATAGAACTACAGACTGTTGGCTGTTACTTCACTTCTCTAGATCTGGTTTTCTTTGGAAGCTAATACCCTCCAGCATTATATCGGAAAAACAAACCGGAATTTGTGTTATTGATTTTAACAAAGCTGCTGGCTTTAATTTAATGACCACAGACCCTGATTATAAGCCAGACAAAGGAAACTGAAACCATTTAAACATAAAGTAATATAAGCAGTCCAAACAAAAGAATATTTGTTATTCCACAGTTATTCATATATTACCTTTTGAAATATTGATTTTTGTATAACACGTACATGTGTTGTGAGTATACAAGTGGGTGAACTTTGCCATGCCCCCAGCCATTGTTCAGCTGAAAGCTCCTGTCTAAAGTATTTGGTGATCTTCTGGGTCAGTGGTGATTTGCCCATATATCAAAGTGGCTTATAGTATCAATCAACTCTTCTCTGTCCCAATTTTAATGCGGTATCTTCTATCATGTAATCCTCTATCTTTTTATTTATTTGATGTCCTTGGAACTTAGTTCCATCATTCTCATCATGAACTAACATGTGTGAAATATAAACATCCATATTCTTAAACTGTTGAACAATAATTTCTCCTTTGGTAGCAGATCACCAAATTTGTTTTTAAGAGTATATGTTAGTATGTGTCATAAACATTATGAAGTTCATATGTTAGCTACGGTTGAGGTCTTGAGGGATATTATTCTGCACTTGGCAAAGTTAGTTCATTATTTTGAATTCAGTATAAGTGTAATTAATTAGCTCTTAAAAATATACCTTTCCTATGGAGTCGTGGTAAGGTAGCTACTTTGTGATCTAGAGGTTACAAATTTAAATCTTGGTTACAGTTTCTCTGCTTGCTGGGAGTAAGATTAATTACCCTTCATCACTAACTGGGAGCCTCAAGGTTTCAGGTGCTTGCCTTTGCTTGTGGATTTAACATTTTGTGAATGGTTTGTTTTATTTAATTAGCCTTACACCATTTCTGAAATTGTTTTCCCATAAAAAATCATGTCTAGAAATGTTTACCTACAATTTGTTGCAATTTGAAGCAAAATGTGCCGAATGATGGTTGGAGTTAATATGTCACGTGTGTTCTTTAACAAGATTGGTTAATCTTACACGGACTAGGATCCCCTCCAATTTTGTCAGAACTGGATGAAGTCTCAACCCTCACTTAGTTTTTATATTCAATAATTTTAGTTTTAAAACATATAGCTGGAGCATTGATGAATGGTGAGATTTTAAAACTGGACACTATCCAGTTTTTCTGAGGATCCATCTTACACTTGGTCTGTTTTGGTCTTGTTCTGTGTAAATAATACATTTATTCTAATAAATACCCGAGTGATATTTTGTTAAAGCATTTTTATGCTCTGCATAGGCGGAAACATTTTGGAATTAGGTATTGTATATTTGATCCTGTCTTGGGAGATTACGTTCAAGAACAGCACATTGGACATCACTGCCTTGCTACTTGCTCTTTTAAATCACTTGGGGTGTTTTTGTTTTTAAGAACTGGAAAGTGAGAAGTGAGAAATATATTTGAGAAGAAAGAGATTGAAAAGTAAGATTGTTTGGAAAAATAAGGAAAAATTAAAAGGAAACGAATAGAAAGTATACTGATAATGTGATTTGTGTGATTAAAAAAATTTAATTAATAGAATTGTAAAATTATAATTTTACTTTATGATTAAAATTAATTTAAAATAAAAATGGTTATTTATTTGTATGTGATTAAATTATTTTCATTATGATATGTGAACTCATTAAAAAAAACTAATTATCTCATATTGTTAATATATATAAAATTATTGGAAAATGATTTACATAAGATTAGAATAAAAATATTGTAGAAGATTTAACTTTGTAAGTTTTGTAAAATTTAATAAAATAAACAGAAATTAACATAAGATTTAACATATCACGAGCAGAATCTAATACTAATATTGTTAATAGATCTAAAAATGTATATAAAATATTTTCATAAAATAAAATTGTAATTAAAATAAAATGATTATTGTTAATATTGTTGTTATTTAAAATATTTATTTTGATTATAGTTTTTTTTTTTAAATTGCTTATTATTATTTCAAAATTTTATTATAAAACTACTATTATTATTTATTTTAATTTTATTATTGTTATTATTATTATTATACAAATATACTATATATGTTATATAATCTAATCGATTATATTGGGTTATATAGTTGTATAATTAGGTTGTATAACGTAATTGATTATGTTATGTTATCATTTTTACTAATTTTTATTTTTTTTCTCTATCTCATCTGTGTTTCAACCATCAAATCTTGTTTGAGTTTTTGAATATTTTTAATTAAACTATCATCATAAAAGTACCATTACACTAATAATAAACTTTTTTTACACTTTCAATTTTATACTACAACACACCAATAACAGCAATTAAACTTAATTATCAAGTTCACATGCACAATAAAAGAAAAATAAAGATAATAATTTCGGCTCCTCAAGTAATGTGAACTATTTTTTCTTTATTTCTTTATATTCGCAAAACGTAGCCTAAATCCTTTTCTTGAGATTTTTTCTTTTTTTTTCTTTTCTAGAAATCAAATTCAAGAGTAATGATATGCTGACATCCAATAAATTTTACAACCATTTTACAACTATCATTTTATCTTTTATTTTTTTTTATAAATACAAAATTTTATTTCCATAATAAATATAACATCCTCAAAAATAAATTATAATATAGTTGTTATAGTTGTCAAAAAAAATAATTATTTTCCTTAGTTCAAATCGGTATCATTCCCACTTTTTACTCATTTAGATCAAACAATATTAATATTTTTTAAAGTCGTCTAAAGATTAGCATTCTAGTTAACTAACAAAGTAAAATCAAGATTGAAAATGTTTTAGAAACACACTTTTTTTCCACTTATAAATCCAAACTTTAGTCCCTAGAAGTTAAATAATCATAGGCACATTTGTTAACCTTTGATTAATATAAATGAAACTATTTGTACAAATACTAGAAATTTATAATAATCTGAATATTATATTAAATAAAAAAAATCATGTTTATAGACCAAATTTTTGTATACTTTCCCAATTCATGTAAAGTCATGGAATATATTGCTAATTTCCTGAACAAAATGTGTCTTTTGTCTTAGGCAATAACTTTGTGAGTAATCTTTCAATATTTATTGTGTTAATCTCTGAGAAATCTATTTTAGTAAAGAATTTTTTTTCAATTTTTTTAAAAATAGCTGTTTAGTATGATTTTCCATACTTCTGATATTACTTTATTAGCTAGTTTGTTTTTGTTCAATTTTAAAGGCAGTAATATTCTAAAGGATGTAATATATCTATCTCAGCAAGAGAAGTTCACATCAGTGGATACAAACGTACTTTTATGCTTAAAAACACATTTAAAGGCCTTTGACAACTCAAAGTAACAACTGAGAGATTACATAAAGTAGGAAATTAAGACAACAAAACAGCTCTTAATTAGTGCTAAACCTGTTTATGAGTTCACAACTGAACACTTGTTCCGAATTTCTCCAGCAGAGTCAGTGAGGACTCCAATGTTTCCCATTCTCTTCATTGACTGTGCGAACTCTGTTAAGAACTTGTCTTCATCCACCAACTCTTTAGCTATATCTGCTGACTGATCCAATGTTAGAAGGGCAGCATCTGATTGGAACAGACCCTTGTTCTGGAGAAGGTTAGGATAATAGTCTTTATCGAAAGTGGTAGAGCTTCCAGGGTCCATTTCCACCGTTGTGGTTGTGTCACTCAGACTCTCGCACTTGGTCTTCAAGAATGCAGCGTAGGTGCCATTCAAAGATGGGTCTTGATCACCTTTCCCAGTGAAATTATAAAGCCTGTTACTGAACAAGTTGCAATGCCCAACTCCAATTGTGTGTGCCCCTACATATATATACATACACAATTGTGTTAAACTGTTAATTAGTTAATGTGTATTATATAAACTCCATGCAGAAAAAAAAATGCATTTTGGCATGTATTAGCAATTAATATTATGAATGTTACCTGATAATACAACCAGATCGTGCAAAGTGAGACCTTTGCTAGTAAAACTCTGTCTGAGTTGGGTGATGTTGAAGAAAGGTGCTGGGATATTGGCCAAGGCTTCGTTACTTGTGGATACGGTGCCATCTCTTCTACCAGTGAGAACTTCCCACATTGGTTTATTAAACTGCAAAGTTTATATGTCAATAAAAACATACAAAAAAGTAATAACCTAATATATAAGTGTTAAAACAAATTCAACATGTATCTATAATTAGAGTGGTACATATGAAGAGTTAGCTTACGTGAACAGAAACAGCGTCCCTTGCTGCCAGTGCCAGTATGTCAGCACAAGATACAGTTTTGGGACATTTTGCTTCCACTGCACTTTTTATGTCATCTATGACATCAAACCCAGCCAAAGATAGATTTGGAATTGCGTCCCTCTCTGCCGTGTTACTGGCAGTAGAGTTCAACAAAACCGACGCATCACAACCCTGAAATGTCCATTTCCAGTGAAACCATGTTATGCTATATACACATTAATTGTATTATGTGGCCCCAAAATAACAGTTAGCACTTTTGCATGTTGTAATATGTGCCACGGTGAAATTTGTGTACCAAAACTGGATAAAAATATCCCTTAAAAGAAAACATAAACACGTAAGACATGGAATTGATAGTAATATGTATGTATATACCCTGACAAAACAATCATGAAAATGCAATCTAATCAGCTTGGCTGGCAAATTGGGATTAGCAGACACATGCTGCTGTGTTTGGCTCTTAATGATGTCTTCAGCTTGAGGGCAGGAATCGCGGTAGAAATTTTTCCTTAGGCTGCCACCTTGACAAACCCCAAGGAAAAGTACAACACATAGCAAAATTCCGATCTTCATATTCAAATGCAACCCTTCTTAACTCACTTCCCTGTAGTAATTAGTATATATATATTGATAGCTTGAGAAATGGAATGCTTAGCTTCAAGGACCTTGCTCCCTTTTATAGGCATTACAAGTCATCCTTCTATTATGTATTTTATAATTGTGTGGGAGAGATTACTTCAAGTTATAACCAGCCAGTGCCCTTGTTCAAATATAATTGCATGCATCTCTTCAATCATTGGACGCAATATGCATGCATAGGGCATATCTATTAGTTATAGTTTCATTCAAATATGCACCTACCAATGAACAGTGACGACACGGCTTTGAAATTAATAGAATATAAACCCAAAGAATAATCAACTTTAAAAAAACAAAACCTTAGTATTTCAATTCTGTAGTGGTTAGAACATGCCAGCCTTGTATAATTGTATTCCTTTTTGTCACAATCTTCTTAGGTCAACCCTCTTTTAAGTTTTCTTGTGCAGTTATAACTCTCTGAACTATACACGTCTCTTAACATATATATCAAAGAGTCATAGTGAGATGCAAATCCAGGCAGAATATATATCTTAAAGTCTTTAGTTTAGCCCATAACATTTGCGTTTTAATATTTAGATTGAGCCGTTTTGAAGCATTATAACTGCTTCCATTATTGGTTTGCCAAAAAATAATAGTTGGAGACTGATTCCCATTTCATATATGACCAGCTTATATCAGAAAGGTTCATACTTTTGAATTCAAGAATCAAAGTATGAAAACGTAGCATGAATTGGTTGGTTCAAGTAGTATCCAATCCCTTTAAATAAAGTCTTGGATTAAAACATCGTAGATAAAAAAAAGTGATTGAAAGATAAGATTTGTTAAAGATAATCAATCAAACTTTCTTATCGAAAATTATAGTAAAGTCAGTGAATATTTTCTCCTGCTGATATACAGTTATAAGAAAACGAAGTAAAAACAACTAAAGGGGAGAAAAAAGCACGACATGATTTCATGCTATTACGAGGTTTGTTTAATTAGGAGATTGTTATAAAAAATGGTATATAGTAGTAAATATAGAGTTCGTGTTGAATACAAAGGCAGTTATCAAAATCAATATGGCTATGCTCATTCAAAGGTTGAGTTGGAGTTTTGTCAGGTAATGAAACTGGCTAAATCGGATATATGTGCAGATGCTTCGTGTTTATATTATTATCCAACCAATTGTAGATATATGCTAAACAGTTGAATACATTGCCCTGTTGTTTCTTGTGATAGAAGGTAACAACTCAAATTATTTGCATTCCAAGGAAGGTTTAATTAAAGGGGGGCAAAAGAAATTTCATTAACCAAAGTCAATGCTTATCTGTGCATGGTTTTCATGTCTGTCTTCTAGCTAAACCCTCTGCACATGGTTGCTCGAACACGGCTTTAAGATGTCTCGTCTTTAAACACAAATGGTTCGGGTATATTCATTTCAATTCTCTCAATAAGCACATATATATCCTCGTTCTTGCACGATGAGACTATAAACTAGTGTAAAAGTCACAAAACAACAAGTTTGACCTTGTGTTCACATAAAAGTCAACATTCTGCCAGAGGTTGAGATTATTATAGGTTTTATATGACCAGCATGTTTGTGCTATAAACATTTTTTTTTAATATCGTGATTGTTATTTGTTTTTATTAGTGGATGATATATCTAATTCCATTATAAGACTTTACAGAAATTGGCGGTGTTACCTCTGAAGAGCTTAAAAAAGGGTATCTTCCCCTAATTGAATATTTGGTTCATAAAAAAAAAAAAAAAAATGGGTTTGCCTTAGCAAGGTACTTTACACTAAACTTGGATTGTTATGTTTAATCCTTTCCTCTCTTCATTTTCAATGAAAAAATTTTAAATAAAGTCAGAAATACGTTTAGTTGAATTTTTGACTTTTAAAAATGTTTCTGAAAATAAATCTATATTTGAAAAAAAATCTTTTGATATGAAGTGTGATTCATAGAAGAGTTTATGGGTACATGTTGTGAAAGCATAAAATAGTTCAGAGATGAAGACCAAATAAATGCATGTTCGTTAATCATTTTATCTTTAAATAAAGTTAGAGAGAGTCAAACAAATAGAATTTATTTTTAGGCACAACTAAAACAATTTCTTATGTTCTAAGCAACAGAAAATCAAACTTCGACAAACTTGATAAAATGTCTGTGTATGTAATTGTTTCAGCACACTTTCAGCAAATCCTCTCCCTACCTCAATAATTGCAAACACCTAAAAACTTCAAATCTGGACATATGCACCTTGTTATTTTGTTCTGAGGTAGAATAATTTCACTTTTTGTCGTATCTGAAACTCCTCGAGTTGCTCTACATAATTTATCCTGCAAGTAACTATTCAAAAATTTATATTTCTTATTTATATATTCATTTTTTCAGTCTTTATGTACAATCACATGTCAATTTGGTTCAGTATACAGAGTTTAGTCTGGAGCCCCATATCAAAAAGCCCACATAAAAAAAAATCATAGGACCAAAATGTCAACAAAGACTAACTCATGGACCATTTTTTAAAATAAAAAACTGTTTAAAAATGAAAATAAAAAATAATTACTTAAGAAAGTCTTTATACATGTGAAAAACATTTATTCAATGGCCAAGATTAACTCATGGACATTTTTTAAAGTAAAAAACTTTGTTTAAAAATGAAAATAAAAAAATGATTACTTAAGAAAGTCTTTATACATGTAAAAAACATTTACTCATTCCAAATCCAAATCCAGTATATATAAAGTTTGATCAAGCTTATGTCAAGTTAAGCTGAACTGGCATTATGCCAAGTTGGTCAAAATAGACCTAGGTCAGGTCGAGTTTAGGTCAGATCAAGATAAATTAGGTTCAAGTCAGGCTGAGAGAAGCTTGACTCAAGTCATCCAAGTCCAGACTGAGCACAGGTTGAAACAAGTTAGGTCAGATTAAGTCTAAGTCAGATCAAGTTCAATTTCAGGTAGGTCAAGTTAGGCTGAAACAAGTTCGACTCATATTGGACCAAGTTAAGTTGGATCTATGTTAACCAAGTTGAGTCGTGCCTAGGTCAGGATAAGTCGAGTAAGATCAAGTTTATCCAAGTCAGTCTTAGGTCAGTATGGACAAGGTTAGATTCGGTACAAGTCAAGTAGGTCGAGTTGAGTTGGATCCAAGTAAAGTTAGGTTTGATCAGGTCCACATCTTGCTGAGTTAAGTTGTGTCTACATCGAACTAAGTCGAGTTGAACCTACCTTGAAGCAAGTTGAGTATGACCCACCTGGGTTATGTCGAATGGGTTCATGTCAGGTCAAGTAGAGCCAAACCCACATTAGATAAGGTCAAGTTAAACTCATGGTGGGTTGAGTCGAGTTAGGCCCACATTAGGTCAGGTCATGTTGTTCCCATCTTAGGACAAGATTTTTTTAGTCCAGCTCGAGCTAAGTTGAGTCGAGCCCACCTTTTGGCTCATTTGATTTGGGCTAACCTCTAATTGATTCGAGTTCACCAACCTCGGGTTGAGTCGAGTCGGGGCCAGGTTAGGCTGATTCGAGTCAGGTCCAGGTCGGGCTTAGTCGAGTCTGATTCACATCGAGTTGTGTCAAGTCATGCCCATGTTGGGCCAAGTTCAATCGAACCCACTTTAGACTGAGTTGTGTGAGGTCCGCATCAAGTCGAGTAGAGTCAACCCCAAATCCTACCTAATAGAGTTTGGTCCTGTCAAGGTTGGATAGAGTTGGGCTCATCTCAAATCGAGTCAAGTTAGGCTCACGTTTGGTCATCTTGAGTCAAGCCCTCACCATGCCAAGTCAAGTTAGGTGCATCATAGGTTAAGTTAAGTCAAACATATCTTGGGCCAAGTCGAGTCAGACCTATTTCAAGCTGAGTTGAGTTGAGCCGAGTCGATTCGAACCCACCTTGGATTGAGTCGAGTGAAACACACCTCTAGATGAGTCAACTCAGGCCCACATCAAGTTGGGTTATGTTGAGTCTAAGTGGGGTTGAGTCTAGTCAAACTCATATTGGTTCTAGTCAAGTCAATCTCACGTAAAGCCAAGCCAAGATGAGAAATATTAAGTCAGTCAAACCTCCAACAAGACAAGTTTAGATGGGGTAATGTTAGGTTATGCTGAGATAGGGTCGATCAAAATCAAACCCACAGGTCAGGCCAAACTCAAGTTGGGTTGGGTCAGCCTAGTCTAGCAAGTTAGATTTAGCCTTAACCTCCCAATTAAGTTATAAAGAATAAAAATTAGTTTACGATTTGTAATTAATGTAAAATATTTAGGAATCAATTATAATTTAGAATATTTTAAGGACTCAGTACAATTGTAAAAAATATTTAAGAGTTAATTGAAGACTTTTCTAACCCACACATTTGTTTGGCCAATAAAAAAGGACTTATTTAAGGAATAAGTTAAAATTGAGTCATGACTAATAAAAAATTGTGTTTTTTAAAAAAATATGAGAAGATTATGGAAGGAAATTAGACTTCTATTAATGGATTCAACATAAAACAATTAAAAAATTAAGTTGAAATAGTCAAGGATATTAAACTAATAAGAGATATAAGTATAAAATACAATACAAAATAAAAATTGTGAATAAATAAGAAAGACATAAATATTGGATTCAAAAAGGAGATTTCCTCAATGAAAAAAATATTCATTAATATTTTCATAATTTTTTTTACAATGGAAGATATTAAAAATTAGAAAAAATATCAATAAAGAAGTATATTGAAATTTAAAAATAAATAAATTAGTAAAATATATAATAAACGTTATTTTTATTTCTATCTCTAATGATTTAAAGTATGTATGTAAACCACTAATACTTATTTAAAAAAATTATCAAAAGAAAACGTTTAATTTATACATATATTTTCCTAATATACTAAGGTTAGATGTATTTTTTCACTCCACTAGTATAACTTATGCATAAAAAATTCAATTTTTGGTTGTGAAAAAAATATTTATTAAACAAGGTAACATTCTCTAAGGAATTATTAGTTTTGTATTATCAATTGGAGAATACTCAAAATAATTTACATCAAAGTGGCTACTTTCTCGAAATTAGGTTGCTTTAGTGTGTAATATAGTTTACATGAATTCCAAAGTAGTTGAACAAAGAATTATGTGAGAGAAAGAATTGAAATCAACCTCCATTATAGCTGTTTGGAAAGGAAATCCAAACAAACCCTTACTCGTCTCTACATAGAAAGAAATAGTCGGCCTATTCCATTGTTTTTAAATTATTCTCTTATATCCTTTTTATTCCAAAAAAGTTAGAAATTTATTCAAAAAACTATTTTCATTTGACATATCGTATCAATGTTTGAAATTTAAATGAAATTCAAATTTAAATAGCATCAAGCAATAGTATTTAAAATGAAATAAAACGTTAAACGTATAATTCAACTTAGGTGAAATTATTTTAACTTAACAATAATCTCAGTTTTAAGTATTAGACATAAAACTATCCTAACAGTTTTTATAAGTTATAATAACCTTATCTACTTGAACCCTCACAAATTACACTAATATAGTTATTCCCCACCACTAGAATCAAATAGGAACATTTGAGGTAAAAGGGAAGTGCTAGCAAATGGTAATAATGATGAAAGAAGCTAAATTAAGTGACAATGATGAACACTAATGTAGATTCCAATGTAGATAACACGAACAATGACATAAACAGTAGAGCCATACCAATAGCTATGTTCCCTCACAGACAGAAAGTACAAAAAAAAAGAAGAAGACGGCATGCAAAACAAAACAAAATATCCAAGAAATTCATTATTAATTTATACAAATAAAATAAAGTTAGACAATTTTTTTTTGTTTTGAAATTTGAACATTGGCTTTTGGAGGGAAGGAGGGAGGGAGTAATGTGTGTCTGAGAGAAGATCTTATATGAATCTGTTTTTATGAAAAATATATAACATAATATAACATCATATGTATGTACAAATCAATCTCAGGAATGCAAAGATGAAGGTATCAGATCTATGGGTCCCACCATAATGATCCATGTTGGGTCGACAATGACTCAATTCCTTCCGCTCCGTGTCTCCATTCCTCAACCCTGGCCCGGTTGGATTCTCTATTTTTCAAACTGCAACCAGTTTTTTTTATTTCCTCTTTTTGAGTTTTTTGTTTTGTACTTAATATTGAAAATTTATTAAATTGTTGATTATTGATCTCAGTTGTTAATCTTGGTTTTTTGGATATTGCTTACTATTTTAAATAAAATTCTCTTTTAGAATGTGTACCTTGAAAAATTATAAAATTAAACTTACTTATGCTTTGTTTTGATACTCGTTTTCACTATTTTACTCATTTAAAGGATATGAGACAATTTTTTTTGAAAAGAAGACTTAAAAAATCTTGAAGTTGAACATTGTAATCACCTAAAAGTATTTGGAAATAGAAATGTCATAACTCTTGAACGTTAGTAATTATGCTTATGATAAAATACATTTTTTCTACATGATTTGCTCATCTAAATGACAGAGATCAATTTTGCATTTGTTAATAAGAGAACTTAAAAATCTTCAAGTTAAACCTTGAAATCATTGGAAAAACTTTTCAAATGAAGACATTATACCTCTTGGAATTTTCTTATGAAAAATTACAAATAAAACAAACTTTTGTTTCATCGAAGTTTTTTTTTTCATATTTTAATCATCTAATTCACATAAGCCATTTTTTTGAAAGAAAACTTAGACAGTTCTCATGTTAGACTTTGGAATCGTCCAAAAAGACTATGAAACAAAGATGTTTTAAGTTTTTCAAGCTAAAACATTTGTTACGAAACATTTTAAATGAAATAACCTAACTTTGTTCGATTGTATCTATTTTCGTTAAATGTTTACTATTTTAAACGAAACATTCTTTGATGATATATAATACGAAAGAGTATAAAGACATAACCATTTGTTTGGTATAAATATTAACTAATTTTTCATGTTTTACTCATCTAAATCACATAAGAATAACTTTGTTAGGAAAAGGAGTTAAAATCTTCAACTTAAGTTTTTTAATTACCTAAAATACTTTTTAAACAAAAAGTTATAAATTTCCAATATTTTTAAAACTAACTTTAATATAAAGCTTTATTTAGTTTGAAAGTGAAAAAACAAAACTAGACATCAACAATTTATTCTTATTTGGACTCTTTGCACATGAAAACAAAATCTCAAATCAATTGTTTGTATAAATATATATATATATATATATATATATATATATATATATATATATATATATATGACATATATAGTTTGAAATGGTTAATCACATTGAAAAGAAAAAAGATCTTTTTATTATTTTTATCGTAGTCTTGCATTTTGTTTTCAAGACAGATGAAGAAATTGGTGTCTATTATTTATGTTTTGTTTTTTCTTTGTTTCAATCAACAAAAACATTACTTGAATAGTAGCTCACCAAACTCCACATGTTTGACTTGGAGTGGTTGTGACAGATTGTAAAATAGTGTATCTGGGTAGTGAAAGTGAATGGCATGAAAAAGACACATAATTTTGAGTACCAATCAGGTTGGTGCAGTCAAAAGAGGAGACTTTGCATTGGATCCAAATAACAATGACAAATATGACAAATAGTTTCAGAAACCAATGTGAGATTAATAACCAAAACAAAAATGAGGGGTTATCACTCTTCTTCCTTTAATCACGCCGATTACATAAAAAGGATTCATAGTTATTGGAAATACAAAAGTTGTCTCTCCAATAATAATAATAATAATAATAATAATAATAATAATAATAATAAGATGAATAATAAAAGAAGAATAATAGTCTCTGACCAGTCTCAATAATCTTTTCTTAATTTTAAGAATACCCCTCTCTGGGCCCAGAAACAAAAGAAACTTTTTGCAACGCTCTTCCAAAAATTCGAATTCCTCTTTTTAAAGTACTGATGCAGTATGTCTTCGTCCTGAATTTCTTGAGAATTGCTATTTTCTTTGCATCACACACACGGATACCAGCGGAATTAATTTAACTATTTTTATTTCCATTTTAAAGTAAAAATTGTAATTATCTCTAATGAAAATTGTATTTGTTCTATATGTGTATATCTAAGTAGGAACCCATTTAAATATTTATTAAATAATTTTTTTTTAAATTAAAAATAATATTATTAAAATTTTAAAATAAAAAAAATATTTTTTATTAGAAATCTTACTACATATAAGACTTTTCAAGTATAATTCTCTCTCTTTACAAGTAGTTTTGGAAAAATAAGTTAATTTTAAAATTTAATTTTTAACATGATATGAGAGTTACGTAGAATATATACTAATAAGATTTCTTGAGCATATATTGTCATTTATTGTAAGATTATTATTAAATTATCCACATTACATAAGTTGGTAGAAATATCACCTTCCAAATTGGTTTTATAATATTATATTAGTCTATTTAAATTTTTTTTTCTCCATATCAAATAATAAATTATAATTGTATAAATTTTAAAATAATGTTCTTAAAAGTTAATTTTAAATTTAATTTGACCTCATAACTTGATAAGTTAAGATTTATAATCTTGATTATAAATTTATTTTAGGTAACTTTTTTTAATAAAAATATCAAATAAATAAAATGTATATCACTAATTTAAAGAATGAGCCGAGATTCAAAAGAAATTTATATATACATCATCGATTTAAAAATTCAAATATTATCTATACATATATTAATATTCAATAAATCCAAATATTTTTTATTAACATCCAGAACATAAAATCAATATCTACATTTATTAGTTTATTTGGTATTCTTAATTATATTACAAAAAATACTTATTCTACGAGTTTTATTATCTAATTCAGGAAAAAAATTAGGTTATATTTGTATGATTTTATTTTTTTCGTGTTATTTTTATTGAAAAATGAAAGTTTAAAATAAATTGGATAATAACATAAAATATATGATTTTCTTATACTTTAATTTTACAAATTTATTTATTATGAAAGGTTTATGTTTTTATTAATTTTGATATGTAAAATTAGATGGTAAAATAAGAAGGTATATCATAAAAAATCAGTTCAGGTTCCTTTCAAGGAAAAGGAATAGAATGTATATGGCTTTGTAACAACTATTCATTTTATTACATGATATTTTATTCTTTACTCACAATGGATGATAATGAAGATTATTTTCGTCTGTAAAAAATTATTTTAATTCTTATATTTAATATATATGTTTTTTCCTTGTCTACATCTCTTTTTATTAAGTGGGTATATTTGCACATAAAATAAATATGTAATTAAAATTACAAAAAGAGAAGGAGTATTTTGAAATTTAAGTGAACTTTGTAAACATTTAACATGTGAACCAATTAAATGAAAGAATACAAAAGTTGTGTAGAAAAAAAAAATAAGAGTTTTTCAAGTAAAACAAGATTAAGAACCAAATATAATAATAAGTATTATCCATATCTATACTATTAATATAAAATTTTTCTATCAAAATTAAAACAAATTTAAATAATACCCACAAAAATAAAATTATTTTACATCCCTACTTTCACTTATCTATGCACCACAGTGCATTCAAAAACTCAAGAAACATCATGTTTGATATAAACAAAATATTAAGATGCACACATCATGTTTTTTATGAATAAAGTCATCTACATATTTTGTTGAGCTTGGGTAGAAAAGTTAATTTTATAGGTAAATACACTTTGTATGCAGTGTGATTTTTAAGATTTATACTTGTGTTTCCCTTATGTGTTTTCTATTGTTTGAAAAACATTTTATTTTATAAGATATTTAAGTTATTTTTATGATTATTTGTAGCGTATACATAAATAACGTATATTTTATTTTTAGTAATAAGTATTTTTATGATCACTGATGAAAAAATTATAGAAAAATAACATTTAATGTATTAAAAAGATAAAAAGTATTTTCTATAATTAAAAAAAGTTAAGTCATCTTAATTTTTTTTAACGTTCACAAATCTATGTCCTAGTAGTATATTTTATTACCAAAATTAACCTACCTAAACAAATTTCATATTGATCTTGTGTGGTTCTTAACTTGCTATTTGAAGTCAGTTTCGGAATAGAACTGAAATGTGAGTTTGGTACAACTCGGTAATAACTCATGGGCTTGTGAGGTCGGTTTGAAAAATCAATCCCAAACTCAAACTTAAACCTCGACACAACAGATAACTTGACCCCTTAAAACAAATGTTAATTTATGAAAATCATTTTATTAATGAAGCTAATAATTATAGGCTTTAAATATAAAAGTAATAAATAGAAGGAATATTCTCATAGTTATGAATACTCTCTTTAAACCTATTTACTTGCACCTATTTTTAAATATAAAAGTATCCTTACTCAAGAGATGAAGTAGTTCCACTTTTACTTATTTACCTTAACCTACTCACTCCTCTCATATACTGCATCAGAACAAATAAATTCGTCATATTTTATTTTTTAAATTAGACTCATAAGTTTACAATTTAATTATTGAAAACTGAATTTTCAATCATGAATAACAATTCCTAAAAAGAAAGAAAAACAGGTCATAAAGAATCGAATTCTAACTTACTATTTTGTTTGCGATTTTTAAAAAGAAAGAAAAATATTTAAAAAATATATATAATTTTAATTTTTAGAATTATGAAAAATAAATATAGTAATTTTAATAAAATAAATATTATTTTGGATTGTGTAAATAAATGTGACATATAAATTGTTATTAATTTAATAATTTTTAGAATTATCTATGATAATTACTTTTTCTTAATGTTGAAAAATATTTGAAATCGATGTTTAAAGATTTTTAATAGCATATGAACTAAGAGTATTTTGTAATAAAATCTAAACTAATTGATGATAAAATATTTTAATTTTAAAATTTTTCTTCAAAATAATATTTAAGGTTAAAAACATTCAAATGTTTTTAAAACCAAAATAAATTAACACTAACTTCCAAATTTTACATTCATCCTGAATTTTAACTAACATTGCATTAATTGATTTTAAACCATTTTTAATTTATATTTTTTCAATTGTTATAATAATATGTTAAATAATTTAATTCATGGTAATAATGTATTAATGTTATAATAATAATAATCTATATTTAAATTTTTGTCCAAATTATTACAATAATAAAAAAAATTATCCTCAATTATATTATAAAATAAAAAAATGAAATTATACTCATTTTTTTCTAAAATTTATTTTATGTCGAAGGTATTTTTTATTTTATTATTTCTCTAAGCAAATTTAAAATTAATATCAATATTTAATTACTTATTTTTCTTTATTATATTTTTTACTTTTTATTTTTAAAAAACTGCCATCCTAATTGCAAAAAGAAAAAGAAGTCAGAATTTGACTCCAAATAAACAAATTCTGATCTGTTTTTTTGCGTTGGAAACTGAGAATTCCACTCCTCGAAAACAGAATTTTGAATCTGTACGATAAACAAGTCTAGTATGAGAAATAAAATATGCAGAATTATTTTAGAGAATATTTTTTATTTGATTTATTTTAGTAAAAAAATTTGCTAGCCCTATGTAGATGGACAAATCAAATCAATCCATGAGTGAATGATGGTTTAATTTAAGAAATGCATTGTTTATTTTTCTAATAGTGAAAACTAATGACCATCTAATCCAATAGATACAATTATGCATAAACAATGTCCAACCTTCTTTCAATGATTAATCATTGGAATTTAAGGATTCCCTTCTTGCAAATTCTTAAGCCTATGATCCAACAAAGAAAATTATGATGTGTATCCACCTAAAGCAGTAATGGAACCTAATCCCTTCACTATATTTCTAAATCCAAAACCTAAACTCATAAACCGAACCTACTAGTTCTCACCTCCAAACAACAGGTAAATTTTGATCATTTTTGAAATATAACATTATATATATATATATATATATATATATATATATAAACATAGTTTAATTTTTTTAAATTATGATATTTATTTTGGTCTCTTAATTATAATATTCAAAATTTTATTCATTTTGACTAAATTTATCGCTTCAATGGTTGTAATTTTTTATATTCTAATTACACCATAATCCCAAACACTTGAATATAAAATAATAATTTGAGGCTTCATTTTGTGTTATTTTAGAATGAAAACTTTAATTAACTTAAAGAAACATTAAATAAACCATAAATTACACACAATCCACATTAAAGTAAAAAAAAAGTATAATTAAACCTATTTACAGTATTTATTATATGTAAGAAAAATTTTCAAAATATCTCAGCATTTGTTAAAAGATTTTTTTAAATTATCTTCTATATTAATTATTTTTTTGTTCAAAATATATCTAACTGCTTTAAAATAGTTATTATAAGTTATAACTAGTAGACGTTGGTTCTTAGTTAGGTAAAAGAATAGTTAAACCAAGACTTGAGACTGTAACGCTCAGTAACTTTAGGAAAAAAATATTATTACTAACTAAGTCAACTAACATTTTGAATGTGTATGAATTAGATAAATATATAAATTTGAAAACTGAAATTATATGTGGATATTTATTAATTGTAATTGACAGGTACAAGTAGTTACTGTAATTAAAAGACCATAATGTGACATCTTGTGCAGGTTGAGTTAACGTTATTTGATGTTTGGATTAGAAGTTATTAATTAACTAATAAAGCAGAAAATGGTATGAATGGTAATTAAAGCGAACATGGAGGTAAGAAAGAGAGGGTAGAGGAGATTCATAAAGTGAAGAAAGAGAAAAGAATGGCCGTTTGAAGTTTGAAGTTTGAAGTTTAAACAGAGAGAGCATCAAAACAAAACCAAATTGAATGCAACCCAACAAAACCCATTAACTCCAATTCATTGTTTCATTCAACCTCAAATTTTTGAAAAACTCCCACATCTGTAAGGCAAGGGATAGAGAGAGAATGACCGGAATGGTCATGGTTACCAAGGGCGGTAGATGCGGCGGCGGCGGGAAGCGGTCGAGGGCGGCGCGAACCGCCGAGGAAGAAGAGGAGCAGCAGAACCAGCTCTCCCTCGTGGCGTTACTCTTGGCGGCCATCAGAAAATCGATGGTTTCGTGCAGGGTGGACCCACCCGACGATGTAATCTCCACCGTCCAGCACATGGAGATCGGATGGCCTACCAACGTTCAGCACATCACTCATGTCACCTTCGACCGCTTCAACGGTTTCCTTGGTCTTCCTTACGAATTCCAAGTTGAGATCCCTGCTAGGGTCCCCAGTGCTAGGTAACCATTACCCCTCTCTTCTTCTTTCTAAATCGAGACTTAAAGTTAGATTTTTTTCAAATGGGTTTATTTTGAAATGCTATAATTTTTATTTTTTTTTAACTTTTTTGGCTGGGAAGAGCTTTTGGTGTGTATATGTGGAAGACAAAGAAAGTGTTAGACTTTCATGAAGGGTAGTGAAGAAGAAGCTGTGGCCAGAACTTCTTATGTGTGTCTATGCTAATGAGTTCGTTTCAAAATAGTGCATTGGGGTTGTTCATTATTCGTTTGACTTTGGTCCTGGTCCTGTAAAGTCTTGTTCTTGTACAAATAGTTGCGAAATGAGGAACTTTTCATTGTTTGGGATTTGGGGCACATGTTGGTTAAATGCTTCGGGCACGGGATGAATAGAGATTGGGGCACATGTTATGTTAGTACATGGAATTCCTTGTACAAGTTCCTGGTTAGCCACGGAATGAACTGTTCAATCTTATTTAGAGTTTCTTTTTTAGCTATTTTGTTGCTATTTCAGTTTTCAAAAGTTACAATCCAGCCTTGTTTTCTTACTCTAATTCTTGGCTGAACCTTTTCTCATGTCTGTAGCATCATTTTAACTTGTGATTTCTTGTCATCAATGCTTGCAGCGTAAGTGTGTTTGGCGTCTCGGCAGAATCTATGCAGTGTTCTTATGATTCTAAAGGAAACAGTGTCCCCACTATTCTCCTGCTAATGCAGGACCGGCTATACTCACAGAGAGGCTTAAAGGTAGTGGCTGTATGGTGTGTTATATCTTTTGTAACACCAAGCTCTTGCAAGCAGTGAGTTTCAGATTAACTTTCTTTTTGTTTTTGCTTTCCAGGCAGAGGGTATATTTCGCATAAACCCAGAAAATAGTCAAGAGGAGCATGTGAGGGATCAGTTGAATAGGGGCATTGTGCCTGATGACATTGATGTGCACTGCTTGGCGGGACTAATTAAAGCCTGGTTCCGAGAGCTACCTTCAGGAGTGCTAGATGGACTTTCCCCTGAGCAAGTTCTTCAATGCAACACTGAAGAAGAATCTGTTGAGCTTGTGAAGCAGCTAAAGCCAACTGCGTCTGCCTTACTCAGCTGGGCCATTGATCTCATGGCCGACGTTGTAGAAGAGGAGGAATTTAACAAAATGAATGCAAGAAATATTGCAATGGTTTTTGCTCCAAACATGACTCAGGTATGCTCACATAATACTCATTGTCTGTTAAAATTTTTAGTGTTTTTGTTTTTTGTAAAAAGTTGTTTGGAAGAAGAGGAAATAGGAACTTTTATTTCTAGGCTAAAGTATAACACAATTCAAATAGGAACAACATTCTAATTCTAAAATCGAACTATTGACCATGCTTTAATCATGTGGTTTCAAACTGCAGATATTTAGGCATATTTTCAACAGTTTTTAATCCTGGGTTATACAGATATGTTGTTAAACAAAATTTTCTGTAATTTTTTTCTTCATTCACATCAGAAATCTATTACCAAAACAAGCTGCCGTTTTCTGGCTAACAGTAGCTTATTCTACCCTTGTGCACATTAGAACTATGAATTCTGGAAAGTGGTCTGTTCTTAATTCATCTTTGTTTTCTGGAGCAGATGTCTGATCCTCTAACTGCCCTGATGCATGCGGTTCAAGTGATGAACTTACTGAAGACACTTATCATGAAGACACTTCGAGAACGTGAAGAAACGGCAACAGGTGGGTATTCTCCCATGTCTTTTCATTCATCGGGTCGCCACTCAGAGGATGAATATGACAGTCAGCGAGAAATGGACACTAGCGGTGAATTGAGAGGTGCCAAATCAGATTATGATGCTAACTGTGGCCACAGCAGTGAAGGGGAAGCTGAATCTTTAAGCGAGATAGAGGAGTGCTTCTTGAAGCAGTTGGATGAGAACACACAGGGATTCTCACAAGAGCCTGCAGGTCATTTGGAAAAGTATGTTACCAACATGAGTTACTCTGCCTATAGCATGGAACCTTCTATGTCTGTTACTGACAACAACAAAGCTGGGAATTCCAGCTTTAGGACAACACTGACAGGTTTGGCCTCAAGTGTTGACACAAGTAGTTCATCAATAGGATGTACAAGCACCAAAGATGTGGAGATGGTGGATAAGTTTGCTGATTCTATTTCACCTGTGCCACTCCTTGCTTCTAGCTAGGAACTGGTTTTCTTTGTACTAGTCTTTTAGTACCATGTTTCCCAGATTTTGTCTCTACAAGCAGCAGGTTTGCTTGTGTAAATTAATACATGGAGTAGGAACCCTTTTCTTGTTGTGTATTGTGGACAGGTTATGTTCAGTTTAGGGCTGAATTTTACCTGATTCTGTATGTTCTTGTACTAGACAATTCTAACCATGACAAATGGGAGGAATAGGCTTCAAATCCAGCTAAGTGAAAACAGTGAATTCCTGCCTCACAGGGAGATTAATTTAGCATGACATGAATGCTTGTGGTATGATCAAAATTTGATGGATTCCTGATTCTATATTGAATACCCTGTCACATGGTTAAAAGATTGGAATTCTTGCTATTGTTTGTTCTTTGAAACATCAGTGGGAACACATTGGCATCATTGCAAGATCAATTCGTAAAGAAGGCCAACTCTTTGTAACACAAAAGTAAATCTACCTTAACCATATACTACTCATAATAATCCGGAAAATGTTTCATTATCTATTTGGTTTAATTGTACCTGTTGTCCTTAACTCTTTTTTTTTGTGAATTTGCCTCTAACTTCGATTTTTAGCACATTTGGTTTTCAATTTATGGCTTGGCGTAAGTAGTTATTAAAAGAAAATCAAAGTTATTAATTATGATAGCTATTAAAAAGTTTATTAGCGATAATTATGATGGTTACTAAAAAGTTATTAATTAATTACATTAAAAGTAATTATTTTAAATACTCTGTTGTTTATTAGCAATTTAGAACTATTAGAAAGTATTAGTATTGTGATTTATTGAAAATATTGAAATATTGAGTTTTTGTTTTTAAATAAAAGTTTAACCAAGACATTTTTGCAAGGTATGAAAAGTTAGCTGATATAATTTGATTGGAGACAATTTTATAGGTAGTGGAGTCTTCCTATTATAATAAGGAAAAATTTGTATATAAAATTTGAATAATTGTTATTTGTTATAGATTAAATCTTGAATAATGTTGTGATGAAATAGTTAACTAGAACATTCACATCTGAAATAAATAGCTTTCAAAATTCATCATGATCCAAGGAAATGTGTTTGGATGGTTGTTTGACTTTAAATGTTTTAGATTTTTCTAAATTGATTTTAATTGAAATCACAGTCTAAATTGCTTTAAATAAAAAATGTTTTGTTAATTTATTTCCTTCGTATTATTATTTTAAAAAAATACTTATACAACAAATGTTGTTTTCATCAGAGATAATTTTGTTTAAAAAGTAAAACGTTAGAGATTCAAAATAGGAAATTAGAGATGCCAATAACATCATTAAAAAAATTCCGTCTTGAAATTCATCGCCAAAACAATTTGCATAATCACACACAAAAAAAGCTTAAGCAAAATTAAGAATGTCGAATAGAAAAATCAAACCAAAGTAATTAAGATTATATGTTTAAGAATCTAAGGTTAAATCAAACTCATAAAAAATCTTTTTATATAACTTTTAGTATGACTTATGCTACAGTTTACTATTTTAATATGATATTTGTTTTTGGAAAAAAACAAACAAAACCATACCAGAGTAATAAAAATAAAAACAATTTTTCGTGATTTTAAATATGGTGAAATGCTACTTCAAAAAATTTGATAATTTGATGCATGAACCCTTTCTATTGATATATTTACTTATTCACCTATTTATTAATATTTATATACGTAATTAGAAGTATCAAATTCAAATACTTAAAAAAGACACTGAAAATTAGATAGTTAAACAGAAAAAATAATAAAGAAAATATAAAAAAAATTAACGTGATTGAATTAAAGTGTTAACTAACTTAATATACATCCATGATAAAAAAAAATCATTAAAAATAAATATTATTCTAACTCAAGGTCTCTCCCACGATTACTTCTCAACTTTATATTAGATATAACTGTTTATACAAAGTTTTATTTATGAAAAATAAACTACCAAATTAATATCTGCAAAATGTACCAAAACAATTAAAGAAAACACATGAAGAATGTTTCACTTCCGAACTCAAACATCAAAACCGAAATGATATGATCAAGACAGACAATTCTATATCATCAGACAGTCTTAAACTTTCTTGTGTGTTTAAATATTAAATTATCTCATTTATCTAATTACACAATCAAATTAAAAAAATACGTACCAATAATGTTATCATTGAGAAATCTAGACTAATTTAAATATATATATATATATAATATGATATTTCTTTTTAAAAGCTACGAGATTGATAAACCATATCACCGAGAAAAAGTTACCTTTAAAATTTAATTTATATATTTCTTAAATAGTTTTATCTCATACACACGGATCACCTTAGTATTTAAGCTTGCCGGAAGAAAATTTATTTTGATTGCTTAGTATGTTACGACTATTATAATAAATTTTAAGATTAATTACTACAAATTATTGATTTATATTTACAAGACCTATATTCAGTCAAGACGAAGCAATTTCTAGAATCCTAATCAAACAAGAATTGAAGATTTTTTATAATGATTATGAAAAAAAAAAATCCTTAAATAAAGTCACCAATGTTGTATTTACACATTTTTTTGTCTAAATATATACGGTAAATACAAAAATAGCTAAATGAATTATAATATAATATTAAGCTTCTAGCTTGTGCTACAAACTTTTTGGTCAAACATGTAATTGTTTTTGTTTTTGCACAAAATAATTTCTTACATTTTTACAATCAATATTCTATTATTCCTTTATTATGATTCTAAAATTAAATATATTTACATTGAATCATATTTATTTATTTGTTGTCCATCACATAGTGATGTTTTCTATAAAATATATGTATAGTATTTATACAATGTCAAACTCATTGATCTCTACCTCCAAAATAATACATTTAATATTCTTAAATTTTTGCAGGTAAACACATAATGGTTGGGTGCATGCAAGATCATCATCATTTGTAAATGTGTTTTTCTACAAAGGTAATAGGTATTTTTTTTTTTGCATAGGTATATTTATAAATATCTAATCTTCATTATACTTTCACATTTAAGACTCCTAAAGTGATTGTACAATAGAATTATTTTTATTGGAAAAGATTATTAATCTTTCAAGGTAGAAAAAAGTCATTTGCCTTGTAAATTGAGCTACAACTTCGATATCAAGTTTGTCAATAACATTAATTCTATTAAAATTGATGTAAAAGAAATTACCTTGCTTGCAATTACATTGGTGATCATGATGTAAAATTGTCGTTTTTAACCAATGTGAAATATATATTGCTTAGTAATATTATACAATTATAATAAAAATATATATTATAATTTTCTATTATCTTTATCGAGAAACCGAAAATTATCGTGCTAGCAAATCATATTATTTGAAATTATGTTCAGCATAAAAATAAATAGAGATTATAAAATTGTTAATTATAACTAAAATGAATATATGTTACATTATTTTATTTGATTTTAAAATGTACTCAAGCATATCCCTGAAGAGGCATAAGTACGGTACTAGTTTTAACTAAAATAGGATAGTTGTTCAACACCTTTACATTTAGTTAATTTTGGCTCAAACATACCACGAATTGATTAGTAGTTCTGAAGTAGGTAAAAGTTAGAAGTTGAAAAAATAATTCAAACTTCAGAACTACTAATCCATAAATATAAAAGGATATAAAATAACATATATATTTATCTGGTCATAACTAAAATTTGGTAATTATGTATATTTTTCACATAATTAAACTATTTATATTATACTTTTTTTAGAGAACGTTGTAATCTATTCTAACAACTTATCATCTCGAACATTATTATAATATTTTCAATTCTTTATTTACTTTTTAACATTTTATTAAATAAATGAAAAAAATATAAATATAATATTAGTTAACATAAATAATAATTTGTACATTGTAATCAAATAATATACATAAATATCAGCATGACATAAATAATAATTTTTTGTATCTTTAATTAAATAGTTTAAAAGTTTTAATTTTGATATTCTGTATTAATATCAGATTTAAAAATGATCTTAAATTAATATTATAGTTTGGATACTTTTATATTATAAAAAATAATACAATATGAGAGTACAGAAAAGGGGACTGCACCCAAGAAAAAAAGCTGCACCACAATAAAAAAAAAGGAGCGTTTAATTTTTAACGTAAGAAAGATAAACAATCAATTTTAATAAAATAACTTGAAAAAATGTTAATCAACTTATAAACTCAGACTATATACTTTTTTTTATATAGAATAACATGTATTCTCCAGAAATGTAATCTCATTTCAGTTCACCAAAAGTTATGACTTCCAATAATAAATTCTAAATATTTAACACAATATAATATTCAGATTCATATTTGGAATCGGAAATTTAATGAAATAATCTTTATTTAGATGAGTTTAATCATAAGCTATTTCCATAAAAGAAAAAAAAAGTAGCTTCTCTATATATAACTAAAATTAATTTATACAAATAAAAAATTATATGAAGCAGTGTTTAGAAATTAACTTACGTCTAAATTAATCAACATTCATCATGTTGTGTGGGCTCAAACTTTATAAAGGAATATTTAAAAATTACTAGATCAACCAACTCTAGTTAAATAAGCTAAAAATTAACATATTTATTCTATCAAACACATGTGACGTTTGATCAAAACAAATTATTGTATGAACAAGACCTAACCAATGTGCTAACATCCACTGGGACCGAAACATAGGACCAGACAAATTATCAAACACAGGTCAAAGGTTGCAAACTCAAGTATTTTACAGCAGCCAACTTGGAACCAAATACATGTTTAATTAGTAATGAGTTTGTCAAAATTGTTTTAGTCCTAAAGTTTTGGTTTTATTAGCCACCTCCATCCCCCTTTTAATGGGTTGGTGCCCCTTCATCATCTCTATTTTTTTCTCTACACAAAAATCATTTTTTAATAAATAATCACATACCAGCAATTTCTTTTAAAATAAAACTAACTTTTTTCTGATATATAGAATCATTGACATAGGAAATGAAGAAAACAATATTCAATGGACAATTAATAGTGCAGAGAAACATAGCCATCTACCTTTCACTTCATAAAATTCTGAGAAAAGAAAAAGGTTTTTGTTGCAACTCCTAGCAAACCCTCTGGTTTAATATTTACATAACATTAACAAATCAAATGAAAATCTAAAGTACATGAGTGGTTTACAAAAAAGGAAGTTGAACAAATTAACAAACACAATCATCAAGATGCCAAGCAAGCTTCCCAGAACAGCCTGTTCTTTTCCATCTCATCCACAAACTCCTGACTTGAATCAAAAGACACATAGGACTTCACGTGTTCTTCTTCCATCTCATCATCTTCACAATACGACATTCCATAAACACCACTTTTCTCATCCTCCTCCACCTTCGCAATCTCCTCATCATGTTCCTCATCACAGAACTCACTCTCTTCCCCGTCCAACACAGCACCATCACAAGAACCAGATCCTTCGTAGTTGCAAGATAGAGCATCATGATTATCATCACCATATGAACTGGTCATTTCACATGCAAAGAAGGGATCATCAAGATCAGCTTCTTCAGAGTCACCGGAGGCTTCAAACCAAAAGCAAGAAGAGAAATCCAGAGGCTCCTTCCTCTCCATGGCGACCCTTGTATCAAAAGGAGGCTTCTTTGTTTGTTTAATCCTTCTGAGATCGATGAGTTGAGATTCTGAGGAAAAGGGCATCTCACATATAGGAAAACAAGAAGAAAAGGTGGGCTCTCTAGATTGACACTTTTGGTGACAGAGAGTGGGCAATCTTTAAAACGTTGCCTCTCCAAAATGGGAGTTGTAATTATTAAAAGGGGAAGGTGGTGGTGCCTCAAATAAGCTTGTTTTTGTAAATTAGTCTTCTAGAAGAACAGTAACTGAGTAAACTAATGCATGCCGCATGCCGCATGCCCAAAAGCAATAGAAGACGATAAGGATTTCTTTTTCTTTTGTTTTGTACCCACTTCTAGAACAAAAGCTACACTACTCTATGATTTAACGTCAGGGGAGACTTATCTTCATCATCTATATGGAGCTGTTTTGAATTGCTTCGGTGGTGTGCGTGATTGTTAAAGAGACCCCTCATGTTCTAGAAGGTTGTCGTACTTTGTTGGTTTTGCGCTCTCGTAGGTGTCTGTTCTATACCAATGAAAATGACCTAATACGTTTTTAATATTTCATATTAGGGTTTTTATATCTATTTAAAATTACGAGAAATTCATGTACAGAGTTGGTCCACATTGGATAACGAGTGAAATAAATAATATAGACTTTTTTTTCTCATTTAATTGGACAAAAGTAATATATTAAAGTTTAAGAAGCTAGGTAGCAAAATAGAATTTGCTTTAGACACATGTGTAACAATTATAAAGCTAAGCACTTAGTACATGCATGTTTATCTTTTAATTAATAGGAGGCAAATGATATCCTTAGGATAAATGTTACATTGATTACAAGACATGTGAAACTTTGTGTAATTTCGTGTTGGAAGTGTAAAGCAAAGTTATGGGCTGCACGAAAGGTAGGGCAGCAAGGTAGAAAAATCTTGGGATACTTGCTTAAGAGCCTTTTTGACTTATTTACATATTACTTCATCATTGAAGCTAATCATAGAATCCAAGTTCATGAAGGAAAGCCGAAAGCATAGTGAAAGACATTAACCAACATCCATGTTAGGCCATTGTTTCAACGTATGTAATCAAAGTAATAAGATATAAATAAATAAGAAGGGAAAGTAAACAAATAGATAGGATTTTAAATTATTTGAATTCAAAAAATGAAAAAGTTGATTGGGTGATATGTAGAGAGAAAGTGCTTAGAGAATTTGGCTAAAGGGATTGCATTTTAAGGAATCCTTAAAAAATATGACTAAAGAAAGAGAGAAGAAAAAAAAATAAAAAAAGTTTAAAGATGTTGGAAGCTAAACTCAAGGAGCTTAAAAGAAATATTAGAGAATGTAATTTAAAAATTAAAGACATGTTGTGAAAAGGAGAAATTTTGTTTTAAATATTGGAGAATTTTATAAATACCTAACATATTATATAATAAGTATAAGTGTTATAAACTAATTAACTAGTTAAAGTTAGTTCGTTCATGTATCTGATTAATTCGATCATGCTGTCTTCTTTGTTTTTTTATGATTTGTTTTGTTTCTTTTTTCACACCTTAGGAAGACTCTTCTATTATATTTTACACATTTCAAATATATGAAATAAACTTTATTTTGTGTTAGATTAAATGTCTTGATGTCACTTTAGTATTCTTAACCTACATTCTCATCTTCAAGATTTTTTAAATAATAAACCAATAGTGCATTTATCTTTAAAATATTTTAAGGTGACATTTCCCTTTATTTTTCTTATTTTAATAATTTGATTTTCGTTTTATATTTTTGTTTATTTTTTCTTATTGGGAAAAGCTTCACAACCTTTTAGATGAAGATTTTTAGTTCAAATATTTTTTTAAAATAATAGATCCTTCGAATCTTAAGAATAATTTCATAGCAAATAGTTAAAGAAACCGATTAATTCTCATAGTTTCTTATTTGATTAAAAAACCAAAAACAATAAGATAACATTTTATAATAAATATAATAATTTCATTACGGTGAAAATAATGTATTATTTTTCCAAAATAGTTGGTTAAACATTTTAAAGATAAAATATAGATATTTAACTAATATTTTATCTTTCTTTTTCTAATATTTCAAATTAAAAATTATCACCTCGATAACTATTTTTCTTTTTTTTTCCAACTCAACTCATGTTAAACTATAAAAGAATATTGGGTGGACAGATCAACTTGGTGACTTGATCAATCTAAATCAATTTAAGTTGCTTCATATTATCAATTCAGTTCCCATTTTAAAGTTATTTTAGATATATAATTAGAATATCTAACACCCAAACATATATATATATATATATATATATATATATATATAGGAAATTGTGCAGTGTAATTCTATAATTTTTACTCTATTTAATACTATTATACGACTCCTGATATTACTCATCACCATTCTTCCATTTTCTTAATAATTTTTATATGTTTTTAGTTAACCCAAATCAACCCACATTGGATAAGGGTCAGGTAACTTGTTTTTCACTTTTATCTAACTTGGTCCATTTATTAAAAAAATAATAATTTAGGTTTTATGAAAAAAAAAAAAAGATCATATTCAATAGCCTTATCTATTTAACTAAAAATTTAATATTATAAAATAAATGTATAAAAATGTTTAAATTCTCTAACTTGCCTTAAACGTGTTTAATGTGTATTTTCTGGCTATCCCAATTTGTCAAGAAAATGGGCTATAGTTAGGTTAGTTTACCGCAACGCGTTTTATTTAAGTGGATGCTGACACGAGATGAGATGAAAGCAACATGTTTTGTAAGGGTTTACTTACAATTACAACTCTACCCTTTTCTCAAGTCATTTTGATGTGTTTTTCTTTTATAAAAGAAATTGAAAAATACGTTTTAGAACAAGGTGTATTTTTCAAATAAACCAAAAGTTTACAAAATATTTTAAATTTAAAGATAATACTCTCACCCTTTTATAAATATTTAATTTTAACTAATAACACTTTGGTTCTTTTATTTTCGGAAATACTGTATTTGATGTATATTCTTATATCATGGATTAAATTACACAACTTAAAAAGTTAAAGTTTTCCTTTCCTTACTTTACTAATTAGATTTTTCATAATAATTTTCTTATTATGTCATTTGAATATGTATGGTTGATAAAAAATTAATTAGACATTTAATTCTATTCATATATAGATTTAACTAAATTTTAAATGTTTCATAATTTGAATATCTTCAATTGAATTATTATAATAAATACTGAGTATATAAAATGGTTATATTTTTCAATAGAGTACATCTCATTAGATTGCATTGTTAACTTGGGTGAGAGAGGTATTTTTCATGTTATTAGTGATGTATCTCGGTATAAAAAAATAGAAAATAACTTAACTAAATTTTAAATTGTTTATAAATTTAATTATTTTAATTGAATTTTTAGTAAAAAATTTTATTTAATTGAGTATTCAAAATTGTTATATGCTTCAATCGAATATCGTTAATTTTAATTGATAAATATTTCGGAGAGTTAATAGAATGAAAATTTAAATGATAGCCACATAATAACCACAATACCAAAAAAATAATAACATCACTCTAAATAAAAACAAAATCTAAATGCATAAATTGAATTAAAAAATTAAAAAAATACTTAATAGAACTAAATTTTTAATTAAAATTTAATTTAAAGCACTTAAATTTATCATTCATTTAAAATTTAATTAATTACATAGACAAATAATTGATAGATGGTTGTAAATTTCTATGGGATTTAAAAAGTATACGTTCTTTTTTAAATAGATTGAGATACGAGAATATCATGATTTTAAACAAGTGTTTTTTATTTCATAAATCACAATTAAATTTTAAAAATAGTTGACAATTTAGATTTTGAATTAATATTTTGAATTTATTTTATTTTTGTCAAATATGAATTTGACCGTTAAAATTACAGAGTATGGTCGGCGAGTTTATCCACGTACCTAGCTCTGCTCATGTGTTATACACGTGCGATCTAGGCACCATCCTCAATGCACCTACAATGAACACGTGCTTTCATCAATTTCACACATTAAATATGATACCTCTATTGCTTTATTTATTTAAATACCGAACGCCATATATTTTAAAAATTTATTTTACCATTATTCTATAATTTTTATTGAAAAACGAAAAATTGAATTAAAGATTCAAAGTTAAACAAAATCGAAGAAAATGGTAGATTATGTTGATGTTAAATTTTTCTGTACATATCACTGTCTACGTACAAATATTTTTTTTTTTGTTTTTAGTCTATATAAATATTTCTTTTATTTTATGTTTTATAAACATATTATTTTTACTTAAATTTATGTAAAGTCATGTTAAAAAAAAAATGGATCTCTCGACCACGTTTGCCAGCTAAGATTATGAAACAAGTTGCAATCAGACTATGAAGGAAGGAAAGATCTAAATCATGAATGAATATAAAAAACCAATTAATCTTTAAAAATGAACAAACTTTCGTAACTCAATTTTTAAATCATTGCCATACTTGGCTTAATTAATAATTGTTTCTTTTAGTGGTTCTACTTCGGTGGGTGCATGGATTTAAAAATACATAGGTTCATATTCAAACCAAAACGTCAAATCTAAATACAATAAATATTTTTCTGGGTTTGGAGTTAATATATTAATTACAACTAATTTTTTAATCAATTTTAAAAAAATAATTGATATTTATAAAATGCTTTCTCCAATAACATTAATTGTGATTATTTTTATTTAATGACATTTATCAAGTTTATTTTTATGATATTAATGATTAAATTTTTTTTACTAACTTGATTTTTTTTTTTAATGTTGACTAAATAATTTTCCTGATGTATATTAATAAAAAGAGATTTCTACTTAATATTAATATTAATTGAATGAATAGCATATGTGTTTATTTATTGTAGATATTGACAAAAAGATAGTTATAATAATATCAATTGAAAAAACTTATTTTATATTTAAAAAAGTCTCCCCAATATTCTATAAGAAAACTCCAATTAATATTGAGTAAAATATAAAAATAACTCTTTTTAACATTAATAAAGAAATTATAGTTATCATCAATCATCTTTGATCTTAATCATCTTTTCAACCAAAATCATACTGAGAAAAAAATATACATAAATATGATATTATAAAAGTTTTAAATCACTAACTTTTTAAAGTGAATTTTTTAATTTTAAATGACTCTAATTTATTTTTTAATTATTTATTCAAATTATAGATTTTATTATAAGATATTTTAATTTTTTATGAAAATAAATTACCATTTGAAGATATTTTATATAAGGGTATGTATATTTATGTAACATTGTTTGTTGATTTTTTATAAAGTAGTATATTATCCATACATGAGTAGAAGATTTGCAATCATACCTAATTTTGTTAATGGAATGCATGCGTGAAAAGACGGTAGTGGACGCCCAAACTCCAATAAGTACCCGCCAATGCCAAGAGATCACTAATTGTTACATGTTTTTAGTATGCCTATACGTGTCCGATAAATTAATCATAATTATTTTAACTTATTTTTACGAATAATCTAAAAGCCTTTTTAACTTAATTATATCTTCCCCCAATTTATTATTTGTTTGAAAGTATTACTTTTTTTTTTCTTGACATATTTTACTTCTAGCTTTTTAAAACTATATAACAATGTTGGTTTGAGTGGTAATTGACTTGATTTCTTTAAATAAGATCTATATTTAAATATTGTGGATAATTAAAACATGAGAATGAGAGTTCACTGAAAATAGTAAACTAAATTTTCCGATTAAGATTTATTGTTGACATATTTTAAATCTTAAACATATTTTTGATTATTTTAAATTATCAATAAACATATATATATATATATATATATATAACTAAAATAACTTTTAATATAATCATGACTTTTAATCAACATTATTGGAAAAAGCTCTATTTTAATTTTGTACTGGTGGTCCTCCTGTGTGTTAAGAATCGATACGTGAGTGATTATTAGAAGAAAATGAAATTTTTTAATAATGATATAAAAAAAGTTATTTTATGTTATTATTTTAAATAGGTATATTTATTGATGATTTTAAAGAAAAAAACGTTTACAGGTCTGAATTGAATGAAGTGAAAATGAGATACCATTGACACATTCTGCAACATTTGAGAAAATGAAGACAAAATATATAAAAATAAATTGAGATAATATTAAAAAAAAGTGTAATTAAACCAAAATGTTTTCCTTAGAGGAAAATATTCTCAGACACGGTGAATCTGCTTAGTGGGCTAGAATTCGTTTATTATCACTTTTTGCCAACCAAACCGGCTTAATGAATCCACCAATGATGCACAAAAGCAGCAACTATCTGACGCTTTCAGAAACAGTGACATTTCAGAGACTGTCACTAGTTTACATAAGAAGTTGTTATTACAGCACTGTTTCTGTACTCTATATGGTCTTTGTTCCATATAATTTATGTTTTAGCTTTTTTTAAAAAAATTATTGATGTTTGATGAAGTCAAAAGCGAATCTGCTGGAGTCTCGGATATGGAAGCAAAATAGATATAATGAGTTCTTGACCTTTTTTCTCAATCTGTATTTATTGACTTGATTTGATCCGTTTTAACTTTCTAGCCAATGTTTCAAGTTACGTGAGGAAAAATAGTCAAGTCCATTTCAATTCCAATATTGTTCAAATATTCATCGCCTCATAAATACTATGTTTAGTTTAAGGGAAAAAAAAAAAAAAGAGACGACTTTTTAGTTATTTAGTAAAAAAATTAAAGAAAGTAAAGTTAAATATGCCTGTAAAACGTTATAGTACTCTTCTGTAAGAAAAATATACCCATAAGTAATGCTATTTTAGGTATTTAGTGTATTGAACTATCTTCTTTCTCCCATGCTTTTCATTTTGGAGAGATTTTAAATTTAGGTTGTCATACCATTTTTTTTCCTTTCTACTTTCTAAGGAAATTAACGAAGGGAAAAAGATAGTTTTATCACATTTCCCTCCTTCCTCTTGGGTGAAGTCATATATTAAACTAAATGAAAATCAATTCATAAAGACATCCATCAAATGTCATTACATGTTGTCCAAATGAAATTCTAAATGTAATTAGAGCACCCATAATTCTTATAATGTTGCATGTAAATTTTCTTCTGATATAAATAACCACCAAGTCAGATCAAGTTACTGTTTTCATTTTTTTAACCTATGACTAGATCAAAAAATGACTTTCCTCTCAACTCAATCCAACTTGTTACTTTTGTTCGGTTCAATTTGATTTTTTCAATGATCAGGAGTTCACCTCTAAGTAAAATATCATTAATTCTCTTTTTACTATTTGCTATTTAATAATGACTATATAATTTATCACAAACAATGAGATTAAATACGAATGTTCTAGTCTAAATGCAATAATATTTTACTTCTATTAAAGTATTCTTTAACCTGCATGAATTAACACTAAATATCAAAGTAGAATGGAGGCAATAATAAGAGTAAGAAAATTACCAACCCGAATCCCTCACCCCGCCGTCTACTGTTCTAATCCGCTGATCCAGCTGGAAATAATTAGCAAATAATGGGAGGTGAAAACAATAGTTCATGCCTCCTACATGGTAAACACTGGAAAGAAATAGCAGTGAACTAAGGGTAACACATAAACATACTATTGTTTGGTGTCAATGCGACTCAGAATATTGATCTTCTCATACCGGATGAAACCAATAAAGAAATGAACTTCTAATATAATCAGTATGTGTTCAATGGGAAAAATCAATAAATTAATAATCAATGTCTAAATGAATTTTCATGTTACAGAAAATTACAAATTGTATTGACAACAGATGGGTCAGGAGAAATGAGAATTATACAGCTTTCTATTATCCACCATCATCAGTAAAGCTTACTCTGTTTGTTATCCCTCTTAAGCTGAACCTTTAATTTCTTACCACCTAATTGACAACCGTTCATCATACTAATGGCAGATTGAGCAGCTTCTGGTGTATCGTAACTAACAAACCCTGCAAACGGGAGCTAATCAGATACAAGCTCCACCCAAAACTCATCAAATTCATTAACAGGCCTAACAGTCTTACCAAAACATTTGCTTACACCAGTCGCTTTATCAACAAAAATTTTAGCACTCAAAACTCTACCAAATTGTTGAAATGCATTTGCAAGCTCTTGGTCTCCGTATTCTTGAGGTATGTGATAAATAAATAAATTGGCACCAGGTGGTCCTAAGAAAAATTAAAATAATGAAAATAAATTCAATTACCAAGGGAACTAACATTTCCCGCTCTAAGGACAGACATGGGAAAAGGCCTATTATATGTTCATACAAATGCAGGCATGTTATGTACGCACAACATACACAAATAAAGAATAGATAATAACAACCTTCAATCTGACCATTGGAACTTTTACTGGCACCTGAAGATGAATAGTTGTTATTCCCACCTGCAGGTGAAACAGAACCAAGAGAAGTACTCACTGGCCTCGGACTTGCAATTCCTCTGGGATATACTATTGGATGCTGTATACCTGGCATGGCAGGATAAGAGCCCATGTAACTCGCAGGAGGCCCAGGATAATTTCTAGGGTTCATACTGTGACCAAGTTCAGGCCTCACTGCATTTACTTGGTTCATGTTCATATTATGAAAACCTGGTTGATTCTGCATTGGTGGAAAACGGTAGGGCATGAGCCCGTAACCCCCCGGTGCCTATTAAGAAAACATGATTATTCAAACATATACCTTCATCAAGAAGTTAGGCATGAAAAATAACAAACATTAATCCATAAATGTAATAATATCGGATAAGGCATCATGATTAAACTGAAGAAAGTTCACTGAATTAAGGGGAAAAATGCAACATATTCTACTAGCGCATTACAAAAGAACTAACCTGATAACCATATCCATTATATGAAGGAACATAACCCATTGGCAAGGCTCCATATAATGAGGGTTGTTGAGTATCAGCATGCGGCATGTTAGAAACTTGGGACTGTGCTTTTTGAGCCCTTCGAGCTTGTCTTTCCTTTTCAGTATCTGCCCATTTAACAACCAAAGGAACACTTGAACCCTGTAGAAGGAAAAATAATCATCAGATTCCAATTGTCTGAATTTATATAATTTTCAATTAGCCATTTCATTGAGAATTTTCACCATGTATAAGTAGCAAACATATCAACCACTAAAGAAAAAAAGGTTCTACTGTTGTGCTAACATGGTAAAAAATTAGGTGCCTAAATGAACATAGTATTTGATTAGTCAACTTCTGAAGCATTAGTGGCTGTGGAGTGGAAATGTAAATTTTAAGTAAACCCTATGCCAATTAGTTCTGAATGAATGAAATGCACGTCTAAGTCCACCACGATGCTAGTTTGCAAGTGTGTTAGCTTCTTCTGCATATTTATCACGTCATATGAGTGATTGCCTATCTGTACAAGTGTGCTTCTGTATAACAATCCCAAGTTTGAGCTATATTCAGGTAGTGCAAACATATAGCAAGTCTCGGCCAGGGCTTGAATTTTCTCTTGCCAAGCTTGAATTCAGTTCAACCTTGTCATATAAACATCGTGTCAACCTAAGCCTACAAGTTATCTTACACAAACCAAATGGAGGCCTGTTTCCCTTTCATAAAATTGCAGAGCTCAAAATCAGCTAACATTTCTAATTCAAGAGAAGAATTAAAAAATTAGAATAATAAACCAAGTATTGGTGCTCCAGCAATAAAATCTGAGACACGATTATGTTCACATCCCTCACCAACAGGATTTTGTGGGTGGAAGCTGCTTGAATGTCCAAAGTGCTGCAATAACCATTTACAACTAAAATTGTAATTTAGTTTTAAAGCATGCACTTTTCCATTCTACCACATTAGGAACCATAAATATTTCCTGAATCTAAAACAACTCATAACGTGAAGAATGATCAATAATGTCCAATCTATTACACTGAAGATCAGTCAGTGCTAATTTACAATTTAGCTAACAGGAAATACTGCCTCCAAATTGGAAATTATCATCAATTGGCTGACCATATAGTTGCACTCAAGATGCATTAAATCAATTTCTCTCATTCCCAACGTAACTATCACATAGTAATCAATGAAAAATTCCTAAACACTCATAATATTACACACGTGTTCCACTAGTGCCAATAACCAAATAAATAAATACTGTCAAATATTCATGTGATAGTTTTAACAAACCCCAACCTCCATTGTATGCTTTCCATTGATTGCCTCAAGAGCAGCTACGGCCTGTTCTTTGGTTTCATACTTCAAAAATGCACATCCTGCACAAAGGAATACAGCTATAATAAAGCTTTGCTATTAAGAAGCACCAAATCCCAAAAGGAATAAAGGATAGCTTCATCTGTAACATTAAGCACCTTTACTTGTCTGCTGCGAACCCCTTAAAATCTGTAAATCCTTTATGTTTCCATACTTTGAGAAAAGATCAGAGACTTCATCCTCAGAAATATTCTTTGGAAGCATGCCAATAAAGAGTTTGTGTTCTGGACAGAGACAACAGAATATTATTTATGGAGACCAATACTCGTCTTAAAGTGAGAGGAGGAACTTCTCATTCTTTACATAATGCATAACAAAGGAGTTGCTGAACAAAATATTTAACTACAAGATGAAGATATATCAGACCTAATCTTTCCAATTCACCATCAGCATACTTCACTTGCAACGGACTGGAAGCCTGAATTGGACACAAAAAATAGGATGTTTACGAATCAGAAGGAGAATAGTATTATCGTCAGATCATAGTTACAAAAGTAAAAATGTCACGTGTCATCAATGGCACTCATGCGGCCAGTCAAGAATACAAATATTTTAAATTTGATTTAGCTTGTTATGCATATTTCAAGCGCAACTATCAGGACCAACAATTAAACAGAATAGCAGATACCCAGCCTGGATACCTAAGCAACCACCCGAAAGTGGAGCATGATACAGAAGGACCTCCACCTATTAACAATATCAAAGAAGCATAAAAGCATGTTTCTAAAAGAGATCATTGTCGACTCATTAACGCTTATTTTTACTTTTTCAGTTTACAGACAAACAACAATTATTGATTCCCAAATAACGAACACGTATTGCTCACCGGATCACAACTTTGAAAGCAAATTTACATATAATCTCAGAACAATCGCAAATAATTACACGATTGACTTCAACTTCAACTTGCAAAGTGCAAAACCTTTGACGAGCAATTTTCCCGCTGTACACTCAAATAAGCTTAACAGGAACATATTTTATAATGACAAAAATACACTATAAAATAAATCTTATTTATATTTCTACTCGATCTCTCATAGATTGAGGCCTACCCTAATAATATTAGGTGTTTAGTTAAACAGTGATAGTGTGTGTGTGTGTGTGTTGTGTAGGCTTCCGAAATATCAAACATAGCAAGTGCCTAGATAGATAGAAATTGCTAAAAATAGAGAGATGTAGTGGGCAAATCAAGAGGTAGTGGTCAGCATCAGCGACTTTTATAGAAGCAGCCACTTATTCCACACTAGGATTCAAATTCCACGCCATCAAAACATTTCACTTTGAACACTCTCAAAAGCAGACAACAAGAAGAAGAAGAAGGAGAAAAACGAAGATTCGAGAAGGCACTGACCCCAGGAAGCGTTTTCTTGTTGTGACAGGCATTAACCGCCTTATCCGCTTCTTCCCTGGAGGGACAAATCAGAAAGCAGCATCCTGCAAGCAAGGAAAGACAAATCCGAAGCATGGGAGCAGGCACATTTGAATTTGAATTGAAATTGGAGTTTGGATGCGGTTAGTACCTCGGGAAGCACGAGAGACTTTGTCTCTGATGATGTTGACCTCGTCAACCAACGCGAACTCCTTGAACATTGCAAGCACTTCCTCCTCCGTCATGCGCTTCGGCACTTGACCCACGAACAGCTTCACACTCTCCTCCTTACTGGATTTACTCTCTTCCTTCACCTCCGCCATTAATGACAACCACAACCACCACCAATCTCTCTCTCTCTCTGTGCTTTTCTCTCAGTAACACTCTCTTGTATTGTGACTCTACGTGTCGTGTGATTTGGTTTGGATTGGAGTGGTCGCAGGGAAATGGGAATAGCAATTGCAATGGGAATGCCAAACGGGAACTTAGATCTTCAATACAATGGTAATAATAATAATAATATTATTATTATTATTATTAATATTGTATAGTTATTTTGAAATTAGAAAATGGGATGGTGATAATTACTATACATTATTGTTAATAGTGAATGGTTTGAGTAAGGGCTGGAATGTGGGGAAATTTACGAAGATGCCACCGGGTACAGCTGTTGAGGAAGTGGCATTGTTGGTTCGTGGTGGTGGTAGTGGCGTAGTGGGTGCTGCTGGTGAGGTGGGTGCCCTTCATTCTTCAATAATCTTTATCCTCACTCAACTTCTTAATCAAACTTCTAATCTACTAATCTAAATGCTAATCATTTTCTACCTAATAATAATAACACTTTTAAACATCCACGTGAATAATACTATGGATTACACGTTGTTTTCGCCTAATTCATGGGTTTAATGTAGCGGAAGAATGGGGGAACTAATTTCAAACTTTAAATATAGAAGTTTGATACATAAAATTTTACACATGTATATATTTTTTAATAAAAAAATTATTGTTTTAATTTTAAATTATAATAATTGCTTCCAAAAATATGGACTTCGCTTGGTAATTTGAACTGTCGACTAAATTGTATGAAAATGACTTGCTTCGATTTAAATTATTATTTTTTAAATTTGACTCTATGTATTTAAATTTGTTCAAATCCAATCATTATGTAACACCTATTGTACAATCTCTAATCATAATTTTAATATGATCTTTTTTATGGGACCATCGCTTTTAGCTTCTCTCGAATCTAATTCATCCAGTTAGCTACTCCAAATTTTATCTTCCACCATATTCTCAAAGGAGTAAGAGTTTAGATACTTTGTTTATGTCAATTGATGATGAATCCCACAATATAAAACAAACTGATTAAATTGTACTTGTAATGTCTGTAGTTTCATCTTAATTTAGCCATATTTATTACTTCTCAGATAAACATTTAATAACATATGTGAAATAATAAATACAAAATTTTAAAGCTAAATAAACAAATACTTATTCTTTTAACATTTTTCTTATATTAATATAAAATTAAAACTGATTTGGATAAATTAATAAACTTTAAAATTATAAAACTTACTTTTACGAAAAACAAATTAACCTAATCATAACTGAATGAATTTAATTTAAATTGATCAACTTTTTAAAATTTAAATCAACAGACCCAATTAAATATACTCCAGTGAAATTTGGTTTCACTTTAAACTCAGACCCATCCAACCCCTAAACATGGCCACTACACTACAAGGGGAAATAAAATATTAAATTGTCATATTCCTTTCCATATTATCTTAATATGGTGTTTGAATTTTGAAAAACGCTATAGACAAAAGTGTCTATCCATCTCAAGCTCCGTTGATAATACGTTATCGCGTTGGATGAAATTATAATACAATTTAGTTTAAAATGAGTTAGGCAGAATTAGAAAATGTCCCACCAAGGACATTTTCAGCAATCAAATTTAGTTTCAGATTAAGCTGAATTAATGGGACAAGATAATGATAAACATCCCTATTGGTTCTTAATTCCTTGAGAAATAAAGAAAAGAAAAGAACAAAAAAACAAAACTACAACAACATCATGGAACAAAGTATGCCAGTGGGAACATAGACGTTGGAAACTGTCTTGTCAAAAAGCTCAATAACTTTGTTAAAAAAATGCACACAGCAATTTCCTTCTGCAATGAACGAGCATTTAGAAATCAAAGTACACTGAACACATTGCAATTTTTTACTAATCATGAGCTGCACCTGAACTTTGTCCTTTTCATTCCAAACCTGTTTGACAGGGCCCTATCCTACCACACATCTACAGTTACTTGCTGCTTTTTTGCTTTCTAAGATTTGAAATTCCATTCCTTTGTAATTCATTTATTAAATTCTTACTAGCTGGATCATGCTTTTTTACTAGTCTCATTTAATGGAAAGTTATAGTACCTAAGAATCAAGACATGAAATGTTTACTAACTAATTGAGTAGTTTCAACATAACTATTAACTGAATCAGTAACAATTACTCACGACAAACCATGACCATATTTCGTATGCACACGCTATTATGACATGATTTTTTTTATGCTTAAAATATATAGAAGTTAGATTCTTAAGATTTTTCGGTAAGACATTATCTTGTCCTGGTAATTCAGACAAAGTTGGTCACAGAATTATTGGGATTATATTAGACGCTACATAACATCATGAATATCATTATTGAGATTATGTGCAGAAGAAACTAGACAGTAAGAATGGTTTAATTGGTGAGTCAGAGGCCTTATTTTCCCTTGCCCTGGCAATTGAGAGAAGATTGCACGTAACAATGAGTGTAAAGAAAGAAACTTCCTTAAAATAAAATGAGTTGGTTGCAACCAAAATTCCAACCAGGAAAGCCTTTCACGTTATACCTACGAGTATGTATCTTGTCACAGTTTCTCCAAAAATGTACTTACTTACTGATCGAAATCCCCAACAATTAAATAGCCCACTAGCCTTGAATACAAAACAAGAGCCAGAAGTAAAAGCAGCACACAGTACTTGAGAGATGAGAAAACCCATGTAAACAGCAAAACCATCCATGCAAAAAACAACCAATGTTCAATACTCTTTTCTTAATACAATGGTATATAATCCTGAGTCTCTCTAACTGGTCAGGACCACAATGCAGTAAATGGGGAAAGGAAAAAAGAAGCATGGCAACTGCATGCTAGACGAATGAATATCTTAATATCGTTTGCGTTATTGCAGGTCAAAAGGGTAATCTGGTTCACCGGGGAATGCACTTCAAGTGACCGGTGTAAATAATGAGAAAGAATAAATACCAAAAAGAATTTTCCCAATTGGGAGGGATTTTGTTTGCAAAAGGATTAGTTCTTCAGCATTCATTAATGATAGTGGTGTAGGCACTAGCTAGCAGTGGAGATTCCTGCCACTAGATTGCCTTCAATCCAGCGAGTTTCCTTAGCTCCTCGCATAATATAAATGTAATTGTGGTTTGTGGCCCTAATCTTGCAAAAATTGCAAAGCCCCTGAGACAAAAGTTACCACATAAGAAAACTAATACACAGACAGTAGTTGTGATTTATAGAAGATTTTAGATGTGTGAAACAAAGCTAAGGAACAAGAATCATGCTGACCAACATAAACTCACCCTTTGTAAAGTCCCCTTGGACCCTCACTGAGCAGTACCTGGTACCACACATAAGAAATGCATTATATAACAGTAATTTTATAGTGAATGCAGTTATGCATACATGAATGACATCCTCGTTGATAAGAGTTTAATGAAGGTAGCAATGGTACCAAATTACAACAACAGTATAAATCTCACAGGAAAGAAGTTATTAGAAGGCTAAATATGCCCAGCCTCGTGAACAAATTCATTTAAAGGTCAATTGCTTAATATTTCCAAACAATAACAATTTTAAATGTACAACTATGGCCTCCACTAAGGAATTTTTCTTTTCATTTTACAAGTTCCACCAAGGAAAATTAAAAAAATCTTGTTCCCCAAATCCCTTTAGTCCATCAAACCTGGCAATGGAAAATTAAGGAGTAGTTTCACCTTACACTATAATATTAAGCTATGTCCCATCTTAGACAAAAATTGAGCTATGCTCTTTAAACAATCCCACAATCAAGTAGTCATCATCATCCCATTAAAATGCCTGTTCCCTTGATATCATTTCAGGGTTTGGCCAAAAGTTTGTGAAGGTATAAATCTATATTTGGCAACAATATAATATAATTGGGTAAAGAAGCAGAAGACTAGGAAAAATTAATACCTGGTATGCACAATGAAACCCTCCTTTATATATTCTAATTCCCGTGGCTTCTCGTTGCAGCATGAGACGTGTTTTAACCATATCAATGGGTGCAGTAACAAGGGTGCTCAGTATGCCGGCAGCAGTGCTTGAGCTATACAAGGAGCGAACCGTAATTACATCAGCTAGGTCAGATAATCGAAAAAATTATTTAGAAGATAATGATAAATTGTGAAAGCACAAGTTCAGATAATCCAGAGTTGTATGGTATGCCAATCTAGAAAAAAATTCAGTTTGTCAGATGAATAAAACAGGTTAGTCAACTTCCATAAGATATGTACTTCAGTTTCAATACACAATAAAATCAACTCGAAAGCAAATTCTTGTTGGATTTACCCAGATTAATAATATAATATTTTGTTCAAATTTCTTTAGTCTTATTATTCTAAGGCTGTCGTCACCCATGATTTCGATCAATTTTCAGATTTTAACAAATGTTCCATTTACTTTGAATCAGTTTGCATCAGAAAAGATGTAAAGAAGAATCAAAGTTAGCAGCAGTGTCATACATCAGATGTAGGGGAAATCCTTCTTGAAGAGATGTCCACCTTACTAAAATCTGCATAATAACAAAATGAAACAAATGACAGTGAAGACAAAAATGAAGGGGGAAGAGAACCAGAAAAACAAAAATACACATTGAAAGTTTTACCTGCTTGGTTTCGTCATATGTAGCCAGCTGGGATGCAGTCAAGAGAGCGGCTCTGGCCATGGCAGGGCCCACCCCCTTCCACAAAGCTTTGATTCCCTCTTCAGATACAGTCCTTTGAAGCTCTGAAATTGGTCCACTCTTTCTCATGTCTGGATTCATTTGCAAACGGACCTGATTGTGGGAATATGATTTTGAAGAAAAAAGGAAAAAAAAATTAATTTGATACTAAAATATATGAGACCTCACCTTGAGAATTTCCATTGGATTGGTCAGTGCAGTTGCAACAGCGCCAGCAAACATTCCCGAAGCAAGTTTAACTAAAACATTGGAGGAGCCAAAAGCAAGATCACAGGCATGCTTAGAGGGTTCATAAAGGCCCAAGCGGAGTCCTCCATAAACAACTGACCTTGTTAGTGCAGGTGTCAAACCTTGATACAAAGACTTTGGTCCTTCATTTTTCACAGCACTTAAAAATATTTTTCCCTGAACAAATGCTCAGCTGATAAAGTTTTGTATTATAATGTGATAACTAAGGTCTAAAGAGGAAAGATTGTACTCAGCAAACTACCATTCCACTCAAAGGACCTTTCTGGCCAACAAGTTGCATTTGTAGCCTTACTTTCAATACATCTGCACAGAACATAGAAACATGATATATAGATATCTTTAATGATTCATTACTTCGTAACATATGCAAGGGCTCAATCTCATGTGATCTTCACCAACTTAAAGATGAAATTTTCGTTACAGCTGTAGACTTCAATTGTAGCTTCAAAAAGTTCCTAATCTGGCTTTGCCACTTGTGAAGTATCAAGTATGGGTACCCAAAAGAATAGAATCAACGCCTAACTTAGTCCTCAAAATATATATGCAGCATCACATTGTTCTTTCATTCATAAATATATCAGATCAGTCTTCAAGATATAAAGGTGCATAGACTCACAGTCTAACACAAAATAATAACGCTTATACAATTTAGACATTATATGCAGAATTTGTCATACGTCCAGTATTATAAAAGTATTTTCGGTGAAAGTAATTTCAACCATTGATGAGAAAATGGAGAAATTGGATTCTAACAAATTCATATTTTTTTATGCATGTGAGTGAATTTTATTTTAGTACCATGCATTCTCAACTCTCAGATCTTGATTTTGACAACCTCTATGCCAACTTCACTAAGCAGATCTCCTTTTAGAGAACCTTGAAACAAACTATTTATTCTATCATCAACAGTAAAGATTTTTCACTAAATCTCATCAAATCCAGTCTCTATATACATACAGTGCCACCTTTTCTTTAAGCCAATAATATTGAAACAACTTAATTCACTCTCAAATCCAATATTTATAGGATATACAGAACATTAAATTTGGCTTTTAATGTCACACTTTTGTAATCAATTTGGACATTAAGATTAAATCAAATTGACCATTGCAGGAACAATCTGATGCCATGCACAACCAAAAGGAAACTGAGAAGTCGTTCTATACTGATAAACAGTTTATATTCAACTAAATCAACCAGTTCAAATTGAAGTATGCAGAAATCAGGGTAGCAACACTTAAAGATGCAAGGTAGTTGGTGAAGGAAAAAAAACAACTTTAGAAACCCAAAGTTAATATCCAAACAGCCCTTAGCAGAATAAACATAAAGTAGTAGCAAATGACACAGAAAAGCACCTAAAGGGTGAGTAATTGCAGTTGCAACCGCCACGGAAAGTCCACTTGTAGCAAAGTGGTTGAAAACAGTCGAAGGTGACGCAGCCCAATTCTGCTTCTCATCGTTTTCGAGTCCTGACACATTTTCTTCTCAATACCCATCATTCAAAATTAAAACTTGATCGCGCAGAATAAATCACGGGTACTCGTTCTTCCATTAAAAAAACAAATTCATCTTATTCAATTTGATATTTGGGTTAAAGGAATAGAAGCAAACATAACCTGAAGGTATGGAATTGTCGGAGGTCAAATTTTCAGGCATGTTGTAGCTTTCTCCGGCTGTGAACACTGAAATGCCTTAACAGATCTTCCCTGTTTGATTCGTGATTTGAAACTGGTCACATGCAAAACAAGGTGAAGAAAAAACACCTGTTCCTGTGGGTTCGGGAAAGAGAAGAATGAGTAAACAAATAATATTCTTTTTTTATTGTTAAAAATAAATAAATAATAAAGGAATTAATCATTAATCTTTTCTCAAAAGTAAGTATATTTAGAGAATTAATTATGTACATTATTTTAATCTCAGTAATATCTTGTGGGCTGTAAAATGGATGCTTTGTTCCATAATAAATGAACAAAGGAGAGAGTGAGAAGAGAATGATGGAGAAAAATCTTTTTAGTAACAGTGTATAGAGTTTGTTCCATGATTTTACAAGAAAAAAAAATTAGAAAATCTCTCTCATAAACATTTAGCTGATGGGAGATACTAAAAATTGCATTAAGAAGGATGAAAATTTAATTGCACAGGTTTAATCACTTGTATCAATTCACATATTCTTATAATAAATTTGTGACTTTAAAATAATTTATTCCTTACAAAATTTTTAACACTTGTCCTGAAAATATTGTAATTTAAAATATGATAGTTATTATTTGAAATTATTAAAAAGAAGTATGATGGATTTCACTTCTCATAGAGTTTGTCTTGAATATATACGTATTAAATTGTGTATTAACACTTTTTTTTAAATGTATATTAATTTACAATAAAACCTTTGATGTGTAGAAAACTTATATGTAAACAGGTCTGGATTTTGTAATTATTCTTTTACCTTTTTTTTATCATTTTATATTCTTATATGCATTAACTAATTTTTTATTTTTTTATCATCTAAGAAAACACTTATAAAAATTTAAAGTGTCTTTTGTATAATTATGAAAATTACAACTTTTAAACAAAAATTAAAATATTTTATAAATATTTTTATTATACATGTTTTATTATAATTTTTCTTTTTCTTTTGATAAAAATTATAAATATTCCTATTATATAACTATACTATCATAAAAGTTGATAATTTTTTTATAATTTTATTGATATTAGTTAATTTTATTATAATACTTACTTTTATTGAAAATGGTTTTATGTACAATTATTAGAATTATAATTTTTAAACAAAAATTAAAATATTTTATAAATATTTCTTATTTTATTATAATTGTACTTTTATTTTGATAAATATTTATAAATATTCCTTTTATATAATTATACTATTAAAAGTTGAGAATTTTTTATAAGTTTTATAATATTTTTGAATTACTTATATTGAAAGTGTTTTTGTTGTATAATTATCAAAATTATAATTTAAAAAAATAAAATATTTTTATAAATATTTCTTATACATGTTTTATTATATTTTACTTTTTATTTTGATAAAAATTATAAATATTTCTATTATATAACTATATTATTATAAAAGTTAGTAATTTTTTAAAATTTAATAATATTGGTTAATTAATTTTATTATAGTAATCACTTTTAGTTATTTTTTATTATTATGATAAAAAGTGGATATATATGCTCATATTTCCACCTTTACTTATTAAGAAATATTACATTTATACTCATTAAAAAAAGATTACATTTATACATACTTATATGAATTGTTCTTTAAGAACATTGACTGTGTCAATAAATTAATGTTTGATGTTTTAACATTGTAAATGATTTCAAATTTAGATATTGAATATGCACTGCATTAAATATTTGTAAATATGTAGAGTAAGAATTTCATTATATACAGTGTTCTAATTTATTGATGAAAGATTACTTTTGGATAATAGTAGTGATCTTAAAACATATATTTAATAGTATAAATTGATTTTAGTTTTTAATTATATAGCTCCCTATAATGTTTTGGTAGAAAAAAAATGCATAATAATTATAATTTATTAAAGCAAGATTACTTTCAATAATGCATGAGATTATAAAGCATATTTAATACTATATGGTCATTAAGATATTTTTGATAGAGAAAGTAAAAAAGAAATAAAAAAAAATAGTATCACTTTCATGCAAATTCACTTTATTCTTGTGATAAAATAAAAAATTAAATTTATTCCTAGAGTTCTTTCCACTTTTATGCCTTTTCTTTGGAACTAAATAAACAATACACAAATCCTATAATTAACAAATATTTATTCAATAATCAACAAGGACAACTATAATTACAGTAATATAATTACATATACAAAAGCAAATTCTAAACCGACTTTGTTAGAGTTTGTTTACTCTAATGATATTTTTAAAAATTTAAACTACTTGAATTTAAGAACTAATCCAAACAAATTTTCCATTATATCCAATGATTACATTTGTTCTTAAAAAAAAAAATCTTATGTAGGGACGAAGCTTAAAAAGAAATAAAAATAAAAAATGACACTAAATAATTAGTTTTAAAAAAAGTGAAAAGTAAACTAAATAATTAGTTAAAAAAAAAGTGAAAAATGACACTAAATAATTAGTTTTGTGAAACACCACAGTCTCTCCATTTATAGACTTGGGCTTGACTCAGCAAAAACCTAAGTGTTATACCTCTGTCCCAACTTCGGCCACCGTGGTCTCATCGGCGTGGTAAAGGTTCAACTTTACATTTTACCTTTTTGTTTTTTGGTTTTATTTTTTTCATTCCCTTTTTCTGTGTTTTTTTTTCCCAGTTTGCATTATGCCCTAACTGCTGTTTTCTTTTCTCATACTCTTGTTCCTGGCTTCAAGGCACTAACTTTCCCCTTTCCCTTTGGAGTTTGTTTAAGTTCTATGCTTGGTTCAAACCATGCATTGCGAACTTATTGCATGTCATTTTTTTCTTCGACACTTAAAACCCTGGCAGTTTGGGTTTAATTTTATTAGTCTCTTTTTTTAATTGAACTAATAAATCAGGTTCAAGTCAAGGTCCATGTGGCATCACTAGAATGTTCAAAGATGAAATAAACTAAGTATACTGGAATGCTAATCTTTGTGTTTGTGTGACTTTGTTTTTGTTTAATTCTCCTTTGGTCTTGACTTAGTTTCAATTCTCCCTTTAAGTTTATGTCCACCATCTGATGGATTAGAATCGATGTTCCATAATTTGCTGGTATGGTTTTGGTTTTGTCAATTCTTGGTAGTGTTGCATGTGAGTTTATAATCCTCTTTTGGATCATGCTGTGTGTAGTAGCTGTTCGGTTTGTGAGTCATTTAAATATGGAATGTCAATTTTTTGTTTTGTTAAGTGATCAGGTGAAAGCAAAGTTAAAACTGAGTCATTTTCTTAAAATGAAATTGGCTGGAGAATGTCAGCTGTTTTTAATCTTTAGTAGTGTACTTGTTTGATAATTTCTTCGATTTTTTCTGATTTTTATTTCCAAATTTTGAGAATAAATGTTTTTTTCTTTCTCTAATCACCTGGCTGCCCTGCCGAACCAAGCCTCTATAGTCCAAGCTGGTTCAGTTTGGGATCCTGACCCAACATTAACAAACTTGCCCCAACTTGTTACCGTGACTAGTTTGAATATTGAACAGCTCCAAATCAGTCCAACTAAACCAGATTACATCCCTACTCTTTTGCTTCTTTGTAGGCAACTTGAGTGTCCGTCCACAGAAGTAGAGAAGTAGATGGTGGGTGAAACAGGAAAGCTGTTTGGTTTAGGATGTGATCCAGTGGTGGGATCACTGACTTCTTCGAAGAAGAGGGAATACAGAGTTACAAATCGTCTCCAAGAGGGGAAGCGCCCTCTATATGCTGTTGTTTTTAACTTCATAGACTCCCGCTATTTCAATGTTTTTGCCACTGTTGGTGGCAATAGGGTACCCTCTTCTCTCTTTTCCTCCACCTCCCTTTTATCTTTTCATTCCCCAACTTTTAACCTTTAACACTTTTTCTTCTTAATTCCTCAGGTTACTGTTTATCATTGTCTTGAAGGAGGAGTTATTGCTGTTTTGCAATCTTATGTAGACGAAGATGTAAGTCAACTGTGACACTCTACTCTCTTCTCTCTCTAGTTAAATCTTCATTTCTCTAGGTATGTGTATATAAAACTGCTTCTAACTTTTATATGTTTCTATGTAGATCAGAAGGATGAGTCTTTTTACACGGTGAGTTGGGCATGCAATGTTGATGGGACTCCATTTGTTGTGGCTGGAGGAATCAATGGGGTAATCCGAGTCATTGATGCTGGCAGTGAGAAGATACACAAGGTATTTTGATTACAGTAATGAATTAAATATTTTTTTTCTATTCTTCCACTATTCAAAAGTAATATGCAAATGATTTTATCCATATTATTGAATGCATTTTATTACTAGTCCTTATTTATTTATAAAATGATAAATACATATATTTGTTGCTATATAAAATTAAAATTGTTATAATTACCTTCTTTAAATAATATTTTATGAACAAAAAAGCAACCATTATTTGACAAAAGTATATAAAATCACTGTTGTTAATATATTAAAAAAAAAAAAAAAACTAAGTTATAAGTTATTGCCTTATTTAGACTAGTAACATAGGCTTAATGCAATAAGACCTGTTTGTCCACATTTTCTAAAATTAAGAAAAACAGTTGTCACACTGAAAACAATTACCACAATATTAAGGATAAAATTGTAGGAAATGTGATATGCGTTGAAATTGCTAAACATGGACTACAACACGAATTTAACCCATGAAGGGTTATATAAGTGTGAAATAGCTCTTCAAAGAATGCAAAAAGATAATAATACACAAATGGATGACATGGTAATGATGGAAGAATAAGAAATCAAGAAGGAATTAAAGAACATAGGAACACTTAGAGTTAATAAGAAAAAGAACAAGTGGAAAGGAAGAATTATGGGAAGATGTAGTTTAGAAGAAGTCACGCACGCCACTTCTTGGAGGAGGTTCCAAGATGATTGATGAAAAGGAGATTCAAAATTATATTTAGTCTAAGGTCTTAAGAAGTTGACTTTTTACTATAAAATGACCTTATATTTAGTCAAATGTGAGACCAAATATTTATGGGTGGTCCAATAACGGTTCAAATAGGAGGTAACACAATAAGTCCATCAAATTTGGTTAAGATAAGTTCTAAATGACTCTGATACTATCTTAAGAAATGAATTTTAAGCCTAATTCAACCTTATGAAATTGGCTTGTAAAGTGAGGTTTGGACCCACTTATATACTAACTGAACGAATTTTAGAAAAGGGATCTATCTAGCTCTAGGTTTATTTATGCAAGCCCATAGAAGACAACCTATACTACTAAAAGACAAAATAATGAGAACAATTGTTGTCCTGGCCCTTGCTTCGGTGCAATGTTCCTAGTGATCCTTCTAGAAATGGTTGGGTCTAGGTCCTGAGTTGACTAACTGTTGGGAGAATTCGAGGGGGAAAACCTTGGGGAGATCTCAAACAATGAGAACCGAGCCCAACATATAAGGAAATGACACCACCTTCAACCCAAAACCTTAAGGCATTAGGTTTGCGGATCTTCTTTCTTATATATTGCTCAACTTTCTCATTCCTACCCAATGTGAAACTTAGACTCACTTGAACACCTAACACTAACCAAGCACTGGAACTTGTGTCATGTTCCTGGTAACCCTGAGGCATGAACTCACTCATGGATTCATCAAAATGTGTACACCAAAGGCAGTTGCAGAAGTACATTGTTTTTTATTAATTGTTATGTTATATATAAAATGGTAAATACATCACTAAAATAAATTGAGCACCTAAAGGGAACCTAATTATCTTAATTTTAAATATTCTTTATTACGTTATTATTTTTAGGTTTTAGGGGCCAAACTAAGTATATTTAATGGTAATAAATAAAAAAATAACACTTAAGAAAACCACAGGGATCTAAGAAATAGCAAAAAAAATTACAAGAACTAAAAACAAATAGAATACTATTTGCAGAAATATAAAACACATTTATGTCTATCTTTTTATTCAATAATGTTGACAATGTATTGGTTGTGTACTAATCCCCACTACTACTACCTAACATGATGTCGTCCTCATTGCAGAGTTTTGTTGGCCATGGAGACTCTGTAAATGAAATCAGGACTCAAACATTAAGGCCATCCCTTGTGATATCTGCAAGCAAAGTAAATATCTTCTCCATATTTTTCTTATTCAATGAATCCCTTGTTTTTCATTCAATGACATCTATGATTGACCAGGATGAATCTGTCCGCTTGTGGAATGTTCATACTGGAATATGCATTTTGATATTCGCTGGAGCTGGAGGACATCGTAATGAAGTCTTGAGTGTTGTAAGTGTATTCTTCATCTAATATGTCTCTCCCTTTTTCTTGCTTAGTTACCTATTCTTGTTGATAATATAAGATTTGAATTTTGGAGATTAGCCCAACTAACTTTTTCTTGATTACTTTAGGATTTCCATCCATCAGATATATATCGTATTGCTAGTTGTGGCATGGATAACACTGTAAAAATATGGTCTATGAAAGGTAAGATATTTAGATTCTGAAAGTTCTTTATTGCAATGATAATACAGATAAGGAATATTGCATAACCTCTTGGCGTTTGCATTTTTGTGCAACTGTTTCACTGTTTAATGATACTGCAATTTGTTGGTACTTGTTCATGATACATATTATTACTGGTTATGTATTTTTTATAACTTTATCCAGCAAGAATGATATCCCTTCCGGTAACAAAAATAATGCCATTCTAACTAATGGAGATAATAACAAGAACATTAAATGGGTTTGGCTACATGGATAAGAAAAAGGGTTTCATCAGTCTGAAGCAAGGCTACATGGATAAGAAAAAGGGTTTGGCTATATTGGTACTAGGCTGCCAGTCTGAAGCAACAACTATAGCTTGTTTCATCAGTTATAATCAAAATAAAGGATTAAGAAAAAGGGTCTTTTCCCATTAAATGGGTTTGGCTACATGGATCAAATGACACCTTTGCATCAACTTTTTCAGAGAGGCTATTAATGGTTCCTTGGTCCCCCTTAACCTCTGTTTATACATCTATTCTGTCCTACATGTAATAAACTCTTCTTAATGGATTTGACAAGTTGTTTTTGGTATCTTTGATATTTGTTTAATGATAACATGGAAGCCGCAAGTAACAATTATTTTTGTTATATGTTGGAAAATTCATGTGAGAAACATGATGCTTCTTTCTGTTTATGCACCAAGTCAATTAAAATAAGCAGTTTGGTTGACGATTTTATAGTTGGGTGCCACCATCATGCAGCAGTGTCCTGTGCACAAACCAAAATATATACCGTTTATGCTTGTGAAAATTTTGTTAGTATACCTTCCAATTGTATTGTCCGTTTCATTTTAATCTATCATGTTCGTTATTTTACTGTAGAGTTCTGGACATATGTAGAAAAATCATTCACATGGACAGATCTTCCTTCTAAGTTTCCCACAAAATATGTCCAGTTTCCGGTAACCCACAGTTTACTTTTGGTACTTATCATCCATCGTTTCGATTTTTTTTCTTATTTCTAATAATAGCTCTTCCTGATTTCAGGTTTACAATGCTTCAGTTCATTTAAATTATGTTGACTGTAATAGGTGGCTGGGTGATTTTATCCTCTCAAAGGTGAGTGATTGCTCAGTATCAGACTACCCTTAATATTTGGGAGATAAAAAGTTTTAAAGGTGTTTAGGCTAGTTACTACAATGGGTCATAATTATAGTATTTTTTAATTTAAAATTTCACTGATTCATGAGGTTACTTGCTAATTCCTTAAGTAATGGATTACGTTTCGTTTTCAGAGTGTTGACAATGAAATTGTCTTGTGGGAACCTAAAGTGAAGGAACAAACTCCTGGGGAGGTTAGTTATAATTATCATCTTTTCTTAATTATATTTTAATGTGTAACTTTTAATCAGCTTCACTTTTTCTTTTCCTTTTTTTTTTTTGTGGATCTCTAGGGTGTAGTTGACATCCTTCAGAAATATCCTGTTCCCGAGTGTGATATCTGGTTCATCAAGTTTTCTTGTGATTTCCATTTCAACATAGCTGCAGTAGGTAAGCATATCTAATTGCATTTTTCTTTTACATTGATTATTTTCTGTAGTGTGTGCAGCGTCAGTACTACAGTGACACGAACTGCCTATTACAAAACTTGTTCATAACAGATTTGTGACAATTTGGACTAGTTCTTTTAGTCTATCTTATATTCACCTTTTCTATTCTCTGATTCTGCCAGGTAACAGGGAAGGGAAGATTTTTATTTGGGAATTGCAGTCAAGTCCTCCTGTACTTCTTGCAAGGTTCAGTTATCTATCGAGACTATTTCAATGTATTTTCATTTTATGAGATTCTTAAGTTAAATCACCTTGTTCAGGTTGTCACATCCTCAATCAAAATCTCCAATCAGGCAGACTGCTACATCCTTTGATGGAAGGTATTTCTTCATATATTGTAGTTGCTGCTCTCATAATTTTGATGCAACGTTGTCTTTTGCTATTAACTCTAGTCCTTTCTTGTGTTTGTTGTAGCACTATATTGAGTTGCTGTGAGGATGGGACAATATGGCGTTGGGATGATGTTACAAACTCCCCAACTTAACCTATCTCTGCTTGTACCAATATGATGTACCGATGTCACTGATTAAATCATTTAGTTTAGCCTGTGAATCCATTAGGACTTCCTCAAGCCATGTGAATGTTTGTTCCTAACTTGTGTGTGATTCCTCGTTTGAGATTTGACAATGCAGAAAGATCTCTACTACCAACCTTACCACATCTACTAACCTCTTCAGAAGAGAATTTTGCAATGCCTAAGTTAATGCAATTCATCATAACATCAGTAGAAGATTATGAAAAGGAATAATTAAGGCTCTGTTTTGTCTAACTGGCTTGGAAAGCATTCCAATAAATCACACTTTCCAATCATCTCTCAATCTGCAACATCATACAGAATAAGATAGGCAATAAGCCATCATAAATATGAAAATTCTCATTACTGGTTATAATAGAATGTCAGGTTTTCAACTTTCCAATTAGCCATTTCATTTCAGACAAATTCTTCCTGCACCCTAATACAAATATTTTAATTTCATAAATATCCCAGCACACCCATCCGGTTCATAACGTAAAAAAAAGAAAATCGGATGGCATCCCATCCGGGTTTTATTTTAACATCTGTTTCCAAATCTTTGATTAATCCTTAAAACAAGTAATAAGTAAGTAATTTTTAGTGTTTATTAGCAATTAGTAAGTGGTATTGCTGATTAGAGTAGTTGATTTGGGGTTTAGGCGTTGTTGACGACGAACAGAACAATTTTTCGATTTGATATATGAGAACCGGATATGTTCCATCCGGTTCTCATTTTGATTTGGAAATGAGAACCGGATGGCAGCCCCATCCGGTTGTCATTTCAAAATCAAAATGAAAACCGGATGAGTATGCTATCCGGTTGTCATTTTCAAATAAAATGAATTTTTTTTAAATGACAACCAGATGGGGGTGTCATCCGGTTGTCATTTTATTTTGAAATGACAACCGGATGGGGGTGTCATCCGGTTGTCATTTTTTTTGAAATGTGAACCGGATGGGGGTGTCATCCGGTTCTTATTTTTTTTCCTATATGAACCGGATATGATCAGTTGTGAAATTAAAATTTTATATTAGGGTGCAAGAAGAAGATATTAGGGTGCAGGAAGAATTTGTCTTCATTTCATCACTGAATAAGAAAGATAATAGTTGTGTTGATTTGTTTCTTAAGGAACGATTAACGCGTGATCGTACTTTTAGTACGTAGAGAGTCTCCTACCTGGTCTTTAGCCCTTACATTTTAGCTGACGTGTATATATGTTTAGATAAGAGGAATAAATAGAAGAAAGTTTTTTGCCACTCTTATGTACTCACCATTAGTGTTTTTTCTTGGTGAATTTTTTATCTAACCATTATAAATTATATAAAACAATTATTTTCATTTAATAAATAATTATTAAGTGTTTTACATCAATTATTCTCATTCTTTACATGTAAATTCCTTAAAAAGTGAAGTAAAAATAAGTATGTAATTATTATAAAAATAATTCCTATTTTCTTAAACTTAAAATGCAATAAATAAATAAATAAAATCACCTATTTAAATCCCACGTATACAACCAATCGATTTTCGTTATGTTTATGTCATTACAATTTCACAATTTTTAGTCTTTTAGTTTATAGAGTATTAAAGGTGACCTTAAGGTTAAAAGTCTTATTGGCAATTTTTAATCTACCAATTGAACCAAATAAGTTTTTGGATAAGAAGTTTAGTTACATTTTTTTAAAAGTGCAATAAGGTAGTTAAAATTAAGATTATGAATAAGATTTTGTGAAGAATTTTTAAAATTGTAATTTGTGAAATCATAAGATAGATTGTAGATTTTATTTATTTTTAATATATATATATAATATAACTTTTCAGTAAGAAAAATAAATAAAAATAAAATAAATTATTTGAGAAATGTTAGAAGAAAATAAAAAAATAAAAAATAAATATTAAAAATGTCTTAATTTAGTTTTATTTTATTTTAATTAAAATTGAAACGAATTCAATTTAATTGAATTAAGAAGTTGAAAATGGAAGAAGACTCTTAATTTTTAATTCAATTTAAAATTTATTTTTGAATTTAATTGGTGGTGTTATGTGAATAAGATACTTAAGGTGCTAAAATTTTAATTGTATTAATCTTTAATTAAATTAAGTATAAGGTAAATAATTAGTACAGAAAATAACAATACTAATATATTTTTATCATTTTATTCAACATCTTGCTATTATACGATTTAATATGAAATTAAATTTGAATTGTAGATAATATATATAGTCCTACAATCTTATTATTAAAATATCAATTTTAATTACTTTATTACATAATTTTATTATGTAATGAATAATCTAATATTATTATTTTAACATCTTGAAATTAAGTTAGAATTTGAAGGATTAGAAATAATTATTATTATATTATAAATTAAATGATTGTATACTTAATCAGGTCTACATTAATAAATTTAAATATATCTGCTTTTTTATTAAGGAAGTAATTGAATAAAATTTTAAATTAACTCGTAAAATTGAATCTTTAAGTAACGAGTTTTTTAAATAATTCTTTTCATGTAAACTGATTTTCAATTTTTATATATATATATATATATATATATATCGTTACTAAAACTTCTAGCACATGTTTACCTCATTCCTTAAATATTATAATGACATATTTTTTTTACTTTTGTGACACGTTAAAACAATTCTTAAATAAATATTTACAAATATATTCGTGAATATTTACATTTAAGTCTTTCACTCGAATTTTAAAATTTTTTGAAAATCACTAATATAGACCAAATTTTTTATGTTTTTTTATTTTTCACTCCTTGAATGGTTTAATTTAGGAACATAGGGCTTAAAAAAGGTATTTTAAAACAATTGCATAGCGTGAAAAATAAAAATAAGAAATGAGTATAAAATATTTGATATTTTTAATTACGTAGAACGGTTTGTTTCATGACTTTGAGTTTGACTTGTTGGGTCGTGGAAAAGTAGTGTAGGTAGTCTTGTGAGCAACAATGGTTTGAGATTTTTGCGTGAACAATGATTGTGAAAAAAAAAAAAAAAAAGAGTAAGAATAATTGCTTTCCAATGGTATATTAGGGTTTATATTGGGGTATCTCGTCTTATTTGATGTTATTGATTATATAGATTGATGAGAAAAAAATTATGACGATAAGATTTATTCAGTGGATTTTATTGATTCATATGTCTAAATATTGTTTCTATGAACGATTTAAGTTTTTTTTTAAATAAAAAAATTACGAATGAATTGTATTTTTGTATATAAGAAATATTTTTTTATAAAAAATCTCACTAAAAAAAAGACCGATGATAAAAAAAAGTTAAAATACCATTTAAATAAAAATGATTCAAAAATTTAAAATTATTTAGGAACTTTTCTAGGGATTAAATTGGTATTTAGTGAATAATAATTCAAGATCAAATCAGAGTATAAATTGTTACCTCTTAGTAATGAATCCAGAAACTTCCGTGCTCTGGGCACAACGTCTCTGCTTTAATCGCTCATTGTTTCGATTATCTTCGTCTCTTCCTTCTTGAACACCAAGCTCAAGTAACCAACGTCATTCATTCCTCTTATGGTTTTTCTTTAATCTTTTTAGGGTTTTAAGTTTTTCTCCTTTCACGGTTTTGATAATTTGCTCCACTGCTAGGGTTTTTGGCGGGACTCATTGTCATTGAAACAGCCATGCCTCGGTACATAGAAAATTGTGGATTCCTTTATATTTCAGTTTTCATGAATCCACGGTCTTCATTTTTTCTTGATTCGATTTGCGTTGCAGGTATTACTGTGACTACTGCGACACCTATTTGACCCACGATTCTGTAAGTTGTTTTCCTCATCAATTGTGTTTCTCCCTTTACTTTGAGTTGGTTTAGTCTAGTGAAATTGTTGCATTTAGTAGTACCAGTAAAATGCATTTATTGTGTCTATCATACTCATAGCCAGCTAGAAAAGATTCTCCACCTAGCAATAATAAGGTGCAGCTGCAAACTGAATGTGTAGTGTTTCCTTTGTCATGTGGGATTCTCAGGTGTAGTGACCTCTTTATTATGGCTAAGGTTTTGCACGTGAAACCCTCAAATCTTCATTTTTACTCGAATAGTTGGGGGTTGGAGAGTAATTTGGGATGAAAAACGAACTGAGGTAGAGATTTGAAGGATTTTGTTGGATGGCCCATGATTTTAAGAAGGATGAGGATTTGTGATTTTCTGATTTTGAGTGAAATATAATGTTTTTATTGGTGATTTTTTTAGGGTAAGAGGGTTTAAGATGATTTAATAGGTGAATTTGTGGAGATTTTATTTAGAAAAAGATGATTTTAATGTTTCAGGTAAATGAAAACTGATAAAAGAATTTTGTTGTGGCAATTAAAAAATTTGGGGGATTAACTTCGATGTTATTGTGGGACCAAATTGCACATGAATTACGGTAGAGGAACTAAAAGCGTACTTTAATCATTATTAGTGTTTCATGAAGGTTTGTTAGCCACATTGTTTGTGTCCTATTGCAGCCATCTGTTAGAAAGCAGCACAATGCAGGTTACAAACACAAGGTACCATGAAATTTCTGACTTCTTGGAATAACTGCACTACAATGTACACTGTACTCATGGCGTTTAATATCTGATCATATCTTCAGGCAAATGTGAGAACCTACTACCAGCAATTTGAAGAACAACAAACACAGAGTTTAATTGATCAGAGGATCAAAGAACATCTTGGGCAAGCTGCAGCATTTCAGCAGGTTGGTGTGGCTTATAATCATCTGATGGTTCAGAGGCCAAACCTTCCTCCTGTGTTGCCACCACCAAGACTGCCTATTCCTGGAAATGCACAAGTACCTGGAAGCCAACCACTAATGCCAGGGATGAGACCACCTGTCTTTCCTAGACCGATTCCTGGGGCACCAGGTGAGTTTAATCTTGCACATTGCCTTTGTGAAGTACGTAAAACTTCCATCTCCTCTTATTGAAATATTCAATCTAACTTGGGCTGTCATATTTATGTCTTTGCATTTACATGCATACATGTGGTTCTTTCAATTATTATCCTAACAGTGACTCTTTTTATGCATATGCCAAGAGCTAACCACAAATTAATTTTGGTTTCTGCTGCAATGGCCATGTTATTTAAATTTCCTTTTATATGGTGCTTCTTTCTTTGGATTTTCAGTATTAAAAGTAATTATTTTGTTAAATAAATAAAATAAATTTTGGACAAGAACCTATCTATGTTTTTATCTGTTTCTTCTGTATGGTTAGAAGTTTATTTTTAAGCTGTAACTTCTATCTAATGCTGAATGTTCTGGAAAACTTGATAGCCAAGTTCATGCACTATAAATCGGTTCTTTTATTACCCAGTATCTGATGTAAGTGGTTTTCAATGGGAATATATAGGATATGTTTCTGCACCTACCCTGCCTCCAATGATACCCCCACCTGGTGCTCCCCAGGTGCCGGGTCAACTTAATACCCTACCAAGGCCCCCTTCATTAGCTCCCCCTCCAGCTGTTCCTGGTAGCACTGCTGCCCCAGCTTCCAATGGTGCTCCCTCTATGGTATCGTCAGCAATGTACCAAGCCAATCCATCAGCACCATCCTCTGGAGGTTATGATAATTACAATGCCAATGCTCAACCACCTGAGGGCAATCACTGACCTGTTTAAACTGGTATGCTCTTTTATATTAATTATTGAATTTTATGCAGATACAATACTAGCTCAACTGTAACTTGGGGAGAAAGCATTATAGTTGCTGGGATCAGGCATCCATTAAATTTGTACTAATTACCATTCTTTCCTATTTCATTTCTTTGTGTTATGCAGTTCTCTCTGCATAATGCTATCTCTATTGGAATCTTAGGACTAGAGCTATTTGTGCTCTCCCTACCAGCTGTTCATCATATGAGGACTTGTGGTCATATGTAGAGTAATCATTGGTATGTAGCATGTCCATCAGCTTGAATGCAGGAAAAATCTTTTAAGTTACGTTTTTTATGGAAGATTTATGTTGCGTGCCAATTGCTATAACTTTTCCGATGTGGCCTGTTGATGATAGCTTCTATTCTGCAGTTAGTTTATTTTTAAAATGAGCCTTATCAGTGATAAATGTAGTTGTATTGTAGGTCTGGAGAAAAATTCATAATTTCATATTGTGTTATTGGCTCTGAATTTCATAAAAGCTTTGCTCGTTGATCGACAACAAAAGTCTTGTTTCACAATGTGAGGTCACATAGATCACATGCCATTTCCCTCGGTTAAAGACCAAATCTTCATAGATATTACTTCAATGTTTTTCTTGGTCTCCCCTTCTCCCTTTTCAAGAATTAAAAAAACCATGCAATCTATTCTCCTCGCTTTTGTTTTATTTGTAATGTTTAAACCACCTCTACTGATTTTTGTCATCTTTTCTTCAATAGGTGTCATGCTAATATCTCATTATAATTTTTTTCATATCTTATCGTTTCCTGTGTGGTCACATCCATCTTAACATTATAATTTACGCTACTCCTACCTTTTTCTCATGTTTTTCCTTTATAGTCTAACATTGATGACAATAACCAAAACATATCAGTGTGATAAAACTTTCATGGTAGTTTACTTTTGTATCACAAATAACTAATGACTTTTTTCCCATTTTGGTCATCTCACCATCATTTAGTAATATTATTGATCACAAACATTTTAATTTAGAAACCAATGGTATGACATGTCTCATTTTTATTAGCTTAGTGAAAACCCTTAGTTCCTAAAGCTATAAATTCAAGTTAACCATTTAACTTCATTATTCTAATAAAACTATATCATATGTAAAAAAAAACGTTTAATTAACGATAATTTTTGTACGCCCATGGTAAGCACATTTCAATGCTAGATTAAATAAGAGTATGAACTTAAAGTTGAGCTGTAATATTCTCCCTATAAGGTGTCTTGCTTGTTGCATCCCCTTCGAAATTTTAGAAATCGTTATTTTTTTCATGGTCTCAAATTATGCATTTTTCCACTGTTATAACTATTTACATATTAAGTTATTAGGGAACAACATTTCCCTTTGCTAATTATATTGATACTTTTTTGCACATTTTGTCAAATTACCCGCAAAGCAACCATCAGATTGAAGTTCCTTTGTCCACTTTAAATCCTATGATATCTTTCAAGTATTCATCATTCGTAAAGTACTCCGGTCATAATTGTTTCTGTTTTACAAATTATTTATTTAGCAAGTCAAACAGTAATCAAATGTGGAGATTAATTTCTTGAATTATTTTGAAAAATTGTTATTAAGACATTTTACCTAGACTGGTGTGTGTGTGTGTGTGTATATATATATATTCTTATTTGAGTGAACAATTTCTTGCAATAAAGCCATTCATCTCATTTCATCCTGGAAAATGTGCATGTACACAAAATTTCGGCTCTACCTGAAAGCTCCATTTTCATCTAAATACGATGTCTCATTGATCCCAATTTAGCATGCATAGTCCCGAAAACCATATTTTTCGTGGATTTAACACGGATCTCAACCAAAAGACTAGTACTGAATTGATCATTACTGAAGACGAATTTTCCACTTTGGTCTAAGGAGCAAGTTTTTCAGCTTAGTAAAAGGGACTAAGGTGAATGAAATTTTATAATATTTTACCAAGTGAAGGATTGAGGTAAATAGTGTTTACGATATGGGAATTGAAGTGAAAGTTCACACTTCATTAATTTCAAAGAAATAGCAGCAACGAATGAAATAAAAATTTCAAAGAAAATAGCAGCAATGAATGAAACAAAAGAACGATGGTATGGATCTTCGAGTATAGATAAATAATTTTCGTAGAGTTTACATAAATCCTGCTCTTTACAAGAGGTTATTTTTCAGACAGTGTAGTTCAACCCCCAAACATAGTTTTGTACAACGGACTATAAGCAGGTGTATAAAATAAGGCTTTTGACAGCAAATTATTTTTGGAGATGTCACTAGAAATTTCTCTTATTAATTAATATATAAATATTACTTTAAAGTAAGTGGGCATTTGGTCTAGTGGTATGATTCTCGCTTAGGGTGCGAGAGGTCCCGAGTTCAATTCTCGGAATGCCCCTCTTTTTTAATTTATTCTTTTCCTTCAATCATTTTAAATGCTTACAACACATTCTTCTTTTCTTTCCACTTTGCTTCCAATTCAAACTATCCTATTAACTTTTTCCTTTGGAGTAAGAGTTTAATGATATGTACTTTTACGATTAAAATAAACTCATATTAATAAGCAATAAAAAAATATTATTAATTCGAATTTTAGGATAATTATTGTAAAAATAAATAAATCTATCAAACAAAATGAATGACACTGTAAATATGGTTTGCATTGTTAGTACATAAACTATTTTCTTTTAAAATAATACTTAAGTTAAAAAAAATTACGCACTTAAAATTATTAACCATAAAAACTTACTATTGATATAACTTCTGAACAATGATTAAAAGGTTAACAACTTAGTTAAATAAGTTCTATTACTAGTTACATTATTAACAGAGTACTAGTACTGCCAAAACACTGTTATAAATCAGAGTTTATTAACAAATTGTGTTAATAATATCTTTCCAACACAGTTTACTGTTCGATTAAAATTTATCAAAAGTTATTAAATTAGAAGAAAAACTCGTTAAATTTAAGATGAGATTCACCAAAATTTACAATTCTAATAATTTCAGACAATATAGAGTGTTGAGAATAAGATATTAGAGAGTTGTAAGCATTACTCTTATAAAAATCAATAAAATTTTCTTACATTATTAACATGAGTTTAAGATAATCATATATATAAAAACTGAATACAGACCCTAACGATTAAATAATAATATAAAGTTATTTATCCAGTGAATTTGAAAAATGGCTCTAGGTTTGGAACAGTGAAACACAAAAAACCGGTTAAACATAAAATTAAAATGATTGGGGAATTGGAAGCAAAGAGGATAAGGAAAAGGAACGAAAACACGAACAAGAAGTAGAAATGGTTCTGCGCCAACACTGAACTCAAACAGACTCAATTTGCAACCTTTCTCTGTTTTTCACTCACTGTGTTGTGGAAATGGCTGTTGCACTATCAAGTTGCATTTCCTTATCCTCTGCGCTCTTCTCCACAGTTAAATTCCGTTGCTCATTCGGACAAAGACCCATCATTACCTCTATCCGTTGCAATCACTCGCACCGACTCTCCTCCTCTTCCTCCAAATCCAATCGCCAAAAGGAAGGTGCAGGCCACAAGAAGCAGCAGTCTAAAGATGAAAGGCCTTCAAGAGGGAATGTGGTGGAACCCCAACCAACTTCTTCTAAAGCTTTTGGCCTTCTTAGGAGAAACAAAGACCATACCTTTGATTCCAAGGACCAGCAGGTATACAAACAGTCCTACCCTTTTACTTTTTAGCATTAAATTGACATGGTTTGTATTTGGAACAACCTGAAGCTGTAAAATGCTGAAATAGGCGAGTTGTGTCTGTCTTCAAAAGAGGTGCTATTGTGGCGGCTATGACGTGAATTATGTGGTTGCAGTGACATTTAAGAACTTGGGTTTTGCTTTTTAGGAAGGGTGTGTTTGGACTTTGGATAGAAGAATCATCCTTCCCTCCACTTCCAACATACCGTAATGTAACTTGTTTTCTCGAGGTAGTTAAGTTTGGGTTGGGGTGCTTCAGTCATTGCGTGGAAATTTAATCACTATTTTGTGTTGTGGATAGTGTAAACATAAAGCAGTGTTTTTGCAGCTGGGCTGCAACTAGAATGCTGATTTCAGTATCAAGAATCCCTCCTGAATTTGGCTTCTCTTTAAGTTTAAGTGTGGGGTTTAGGCCAATAAAGAGTAATTTCCCATTGTGGGCGCAGAATGCCAAGAGGAGATGGATATAATGTCAGAAGATGTATTTAAAAAGGGTATTAGAAAAGGACATATATTCTATGAAAGTGGCAATTCTTTTTTCTGGTGATATTTAAGATGCTTAGCCAAACTAATTGTTTCTCTTTACATGGTTAGCCTAACTTCAGATAATTGTACAATTTCAGGTTGAACCAAGTGATTTACAAGACTCGGCTTTCCTTAATGCTGTTGTGAAGGTGAAGTTCAAACCTTTTATACTACTGCTTAAGAATTGTTTTTGTCTCGAAATCTTTGGATTTGAAGACAGAGTGGGGGTGGGGAGGCGCCGGTTGCACCTCAAATTTCAAAGTTCAAAAACTCAAAATGTTTTTTTTGACTTCATGCCTCTATTTGGTTTTATGTGTTCTCTGGCTAGTTCGCCACCTTGGTGTGGAACTTTCTCAGATTTGTTTGAGTTATCTAATGATGTCAAGTTTCTGAATTCTTAATCATTTAATCCTAATTTGATCTGACTCGTTCATAGTGTCAACATAGTCTCTTTTCTATACTTCCCATAGTTTTTCCCTTCATAGTGCCTTAAAACAGTATCTATTCTTTTTAGCAACAAGCAATCATCCTTGTTAATTTCTTATAATATTGTTGTGCTATACTTTATATTTGCATTTCTCATGTATGGATTTTCTTTGATAATATATCTTGTTCCTATAACATCTTTAGGTTTATTGCACCCATACTGCCCCAGATTATTCACTTCCTTGGCAAAAACAGAGACAATACACAAGCACTGGAAGGCAAGATTTTCAAAACCTTGACTGTAGAATTGTAAGAATGCCTACTTCTTAATCTTACATGCCACATCTTGTGCAGTGCATTTATGATTGGAGACAGGAAACTATTAACGAATGCACATTGTGTGGAACATGATACCCAGGTAGTTTTCTTAATTATTCTATATTCAGTAAATTGTTGATTTTGTAATTTGTAATATAAATTAATTAATGAGTTTATTATGAGTCCTTATAATTTTGTTGCTAAATGGACCTTATAAACTAGTCAACCAAAAGTGGATAGCTAGGAGAAATTTCCAGATATAAAAGAGGACAGCCCAATGCATGAGTTTCCACCTAGTGGTATTTTGGGCACATAACCTTACACTGGCATGCTGTGAGAGGCTGTTTCCAAGATTTGAATTAGTGGCTCCATGTTACTAAGCAACTACCTTAGCGTTATGCTAATGCGCACCTTTAATTAGTCAATTTCCTGATACTTAGATCGAAGAGAAAAAAGATATAGAAGAGGTAATTGATAGAACTTGGCTTTGTTAGATAAATTGCCAAGACCTATTGGCTCAATATCTTAATTGTGTTAAATAGTAACATTTTACAAATTTGTATAACTGGGCTATTAATAACATGGCCAATAAAACTAAAACTTTAAATTGATATTTTTTTTATGTTTCTACTTTATCCGATTATTTGTAAGGTCTTATGTGTAAAGGAAGTTAAGAAGATTCAATGATTATCATTTTTTCTCTTTTGGGATGATTGCAGGTCAAAGTAAAGAAAAGAGGGGATGATTCAAAATATGTGGCTAAGGTGTGTCTGGTGTGAGGCCTTAGTTTTTTCTTTGTATTCTATTATCTATTCAAACTTTAGGTGTCTAGAACAATTTTCTTGAAATATTATCTCATTTATCCTTGATACTAAGACCAGAGAATAGTGACTACAGAAAGTATAAGCGAATTAGTTCGTAAAATAATTGTAAGTGCAGAAACAAAATTGTTATTTATAGGTTTTGCTTTCTAAGTTTTACCTTGCTAAAAAAGTTCAATTATACTCTGAAGAGTACAAGTCACCTTTACATGGGTAAAAGTTTATCGTCACTTGTAAAACTTAGGAAAGTATATCCACCCAATTGCAACTTGGAATGGTGGTGCAGTTTTTTATAAGTTTATGGGTTAATTCAGGTAACTTGCAAACTATACTTTTCTGTTAGAATAATTATTAAATATAGGTAGTTAGTAGTTGTATTGGAAAACTGCTATTTGCTGTACTTATAAGCTGTTTACGCATTAGCATTAATTACCTAGATATTCCTGATGTAATTTTCTTCTACAAATAACAAAGATCAGCTCAGATTTATGGGTTAATTCAGGTAACTTGCAAACTATACTTTTCTGTTAGAATAATTATTAAATATAGGTAGTTAGTAGTTGTATTGGAAAACTGCTATTTGCTGTACTTATAAGCTGTTTACGCATTAGC
>Ga0209489_100184_pt1 | contig 99186 bp, 125 predicted proteins | sample SiratrowhiteBW_FD_187527 | JGI IMG/M metagenome (GOLD analysis project Ga0209489, IMG submission 187527) | Root nodule microbial communities of legume samples collected from California, USA - Siratro white BW (SPAdes) (version 2) | ecosystem: Host-associated > Plants > Roots > Nodule | place... | reverse complement strand
ATTCGACCCACACGCCGGAGGACGTCGTCCGCAAATTGGAAGCGTTTGGCCTTGCAATCGCGCCGAACGAAGTGGTTACCAGCGCGATTGCGGCCGCAGAACTCGCACGCGCGAAGTACCCGGACGCGAGCCGCGTATATGTCATCGGCGCGCCCTCGCTTGCGAATGCGGTCGCCGCGGTAGGTCTGGATGTTACTGACCAAGAGCCGGAGATCGTCATGATGGGTCTCGATCGCCAGATCACGCATGAGAAGATGCGGATTGCTGTTGAGGCGATCTTGAACGGAGCCGCCCTCATCGGCACCAACCCTGATCTTCTCTTGCCGACCGCCGATGGCTTCGAACCGGGAGCAGGAGCAACAATCACGGCTGTGGCTACTGCCGCCCAGGTCAAACCCCTGATCGTTGGTAAGCCCGAGCCGCACATGATCAGAACGGCGCTTTCCCGCCTAGGGACGGTGCGCAGCGCCACACTGATGATCGGTGACCAGATTGCGACGGATATTCAGGCCGGTAAGCGAGCTGGCCTTCCAACCGTGCTGGTCACGACCGGCGTTCCGCCACGAGAGAATCCCGCCCTGGCGCGACCAGATTTCATCGTATCGAGCTTGGCAGAGATTGAGATCCCGGCCCTGGTTGGAGGCTCGCGACAGAGGAGAGCATGATGGCCGATGTTCGTCTGGAAGGCGTCAGCAAGGCCTACGGGACCATCCAGATCCTGCGGAATATCGACCTGACAATCGACCATGGCGAATTCGTCGTCTTCGTCGGGCCATCCGGGTCGGGTAAGTCGACGCTGCTGCGCATGATCGCAGGGCTGGAGCGAATTAGCGGTGGGCGGCTGCTGATCGATAACGAGGTCGTCAACGATGTTGACGCGGCTGATCGTAACCTTGGCATGGTGTTTCAGAGCTACGCGCTCTATCCGCATATGACTGTCCGCGAGAATCTCGCCTTTCCTCTACGCATGGCGAAAGTTAGCAAAGCCGAGATTGATACCAAGGTTGCGCAGACTGCCTCGCTGTTGCAAATCGATCATCTCTTGGATCGTAAACCTCGACAACTCTCCGGAGGGCAGCGGCAGCGCGTGGCAATCGGGCGTGCCATTGTGCGTGAGCCCAACGTGTTTTTGTTCGACGAGCCGTTGTCAAACCTGGATACGGAATTGCGCGTCCAAATGCGGGTTCAGATTGCCAAGCTTCACAAGCAGTTTGGCAACACGATGATTTATGTGACGCACGACCAAATCGAAGCGATGACGATGGCTGACAAGATCGTCGTGCTCAAGGACGGCGTTATCGAGCAGGTGGGTAGCCCCCATGATCTCTACCACAATCCGGCGTCCCGGTTTGTCGCGGGATTCATTGGCTCGCCCAAGATGAACTTCCTAGGCGGCAAGGTCGAAGCAGCGAATGAGTTCGGCATGGACGTTAGACTGGACGCGGGCACGGTGGTCTGCGTCCCCGTGGAGCCGGACAAATCGCTCATAGGCAAGCCGATCACGCTTGGGATTCGGCCCGATGATTTCTCCCCATCGTCCGTAGAGAAGGATATCTCGATCGATCTCGATCTCGATTTCGTCGAGCATCTTGGTAGCGTCACTTACGTTTACGGCAACGCCGGAAAGGAGGCAGTCGTCGCAAAAGCGTCAAAGCCCGAGCCGCTCAAAAGCTCCGGTAAAGTTCGGCTTGCGGCTTCCCCGGCGGACTGCCATCTTTTCATGGCGAACGGAAAAGCCCTGCGACGGTTGCATGCGCCCGCAAATTGGAGCTAATTATAGTTAGTGCCGCGCCAGCAGCGAACGCGGTCTATAGACACGGGACGGATGAGGTGAAGGGAGGCGGTATCAGGCAGTTCTTCCGGAACTCCCGTTCGTTTGTGCTGGGGGCGGGGATCGGATCGGGCATGGCTGCGAGAGCGGCCGAACGAGCAGGGGCAGATTTCGTGCTTGCGCTCAATGCCGGCCGATTTCGCGCGATGGGCGGTTCTTCACCCGCCTCAATCCTTCCAATCCGCAATACCAATGAATTCGTGGCCGGCTTCGGTCGGACCGAGATCCTGCCCAGCACGAAATTGCCGGTATTCTTCGGCGCTTGTACCTTTGATCCGCAGCTCGATATTGATCGTTGGCTCGATCGGATCAGCAGCTGGGGTTTTTCGGGGGTCACTAACTTCCCTTCCGTCATCCACATTGATGACTACAGGAGGTCGTTGCTTGAGAAATGCGGCCTAGGTTACGCCCGCGAAATAGAGCTGCTGGTGAAGGCGGCAAAACGTGGCCTGATGACGATCGCCTATACTCGAACCCAATCCGAAGCAAGGCGCATGGTTGAAGCTGGTACTCAGGCCATCTGCATCAACTTCAATCTCAATCGTGGCGTTGAAAGCGCATCCGACCCATCGATTAGCCTGTCGGAGCTTGCCGCGCGCACGAGCGCAGTCGCGCGCGTGGCTCAATCCGTCGACCGAAACGTGATCTGCCTACTTGGCGGCGGGCCGATAACGAAGCCTGACGAACTCTTGGATATCTGCGGCGAAACGGGTGTCAAGGGCTTCATCGGGGGCTCCTCGCTCGATCGCGTCCCGCTGGAGATGTCTGTCCTTGAGGTCACCTCGGGATTCAAGACTCTTCACTTGTTGCGGGAGAAGGTCGATCTCCTTGAGCGCCAACTCCAGTTGAGCGGCTTCAGGCACGGCGTCATCGCACAGTCCTCAATCATGAAACGCGTTCTTGAGACTGCAAAGCGGCTGGCTTCCCATCCCAGTCCTGTGCTCGTTTGGGGCGAGACCGGCTCGGGCAAGCGAAGGATAGCCAGCCTGGTCCATGCCTTCAGCGACCGCAAGCAGGCGAAGGCAGCGCTGTTTCAATGCCGACCCGGCTTGCCCATCGATACGGTCGGTGCGCTTTTTGGGGCCGAGCGCGATCAGAGCAGGAGACGCCAACTGTCGCTGCTGGAAAGTGCAAACGATACGACTGTGTTGCTGCTACATCTCGATCAGCTTTCGCGCGATGGGCAGGAACGGCTTGCCGATTACCTCGAGACCGGTAGTTTCGCGCCCTTGAACGGCGCATCCATTGTGCGCTCCAGTGCTCGAATTATCGCAACTGCCACGGTTGCTCGCGGGGCGGGCCTTCAAACGGTGCTATGTCCCCGGCTGCTCGGCTTGTTTTCGGGGCTCGACATCAAGCTACCTGCCTTGCCAGACCGATTGGAGGACCTCCCTCAGCTGGTTCAGCATTTCACAGTCGAGGCGAAGGGGGATTCGAATGCCCAAACGCTGGCGATCGAAAATTCTGCATTTTTGGCGCTCGCTGGCCATGATTGGCCCGGCAATTTAAGGGAATTGCGCCAGATTGTGAACCAGCTGGTGACGCTCCCAGATGCGCATATCAGCGCGGGCGTTCTGAGGCCGCTGTTGAACGCGTCGGCACCGGCTAAGCCGAAAAATGCATTCTCCGAGCGGGAATGGATCATAGAAGGCTTGAAACGAAACAGACTTCATCGCGGAAAAACAGCCAGTTCTCTGGGGCTTTCAAGAAAAACCCTCTACAACAAAATCAAAAAGCTGCGGATCTTGGAGTAGCAGTCCCGGTGTTCACGTTGCTCACGCTAGCCGCCTCGAAGCGGTCCCATCCAAAAGCGTGAACATTGGTAATGACGACCGGGTGCGCCAAGGCTCACCATTCGATTTCACGTTCGCTAAGCTGATTGCTGCCGTGGAGCTGCGCTCATCTCGTCTGAACCACGCTCGGCGCCATTGCTGGCTTGCGGAGCTTTCGTCCACAGCATCCCGTCGCACCATACGTGCTCCACGCGGCCCCACTTGCAGGCGGCTGCGAGATGCGGGAAGAACCCACGTCCATGGTGATTTGCGCTCGTATTGCAAAGCAGCGGAATTCCCGTGAGCGCTTCATATTCGACGAGAAGCTCGGCGACTTTGTGTTGAGAGGTCCTGCAGATCGTCTGCAGTCGCGCAGATCCGTCGAGATGTACAACAGCGGGGATTTTGTCCCGCCATTCAGCTCGAGTCTGATGATCGAAAATCATATAAGGATCCGGCGTTCCTGGACTGAAAATATCCGGCGCGCGATCTTCCAGGCAGATCGGCGCCACTGGCCGGAAGTGTTCGCGATGCTTGATGTCATTGAGATAATCCTTCATTCCCGGCGATGTTGCGGCTGCGAGAATGCTTCTGCTACCTAATGCCCGAGGTCCAAGCTCGGCGCGGCCGGCAAGAAAAATCACAGGCTTGTCGCTGGCGAGAATAGTCGCGAGTTCATGCATACCACACGGCGCGCCATCCCATTCAGGTGGCACGTCGCTACGTTGCAGCGCCGGACCACTGTATACCGACCATTGCAACGGCACGAAACCTCCGTCCGCTCCCATTGCGCAACAAGCTGCACCGATTGCAGAGCCGCTGTCATTTGGAAACGGCGGCACCCAGACAGCATCGAACAGGCCTGCCGCCCGTAGTGCACTATTCCATTTGATATTGAGACCGCAGCCGCCCGCTATGCACAAATTGCGCGCAGCAAAACCCGAGTGGCGCTGCAAAGCACTCGCCATTTCCCGCACGAGCAGACGCTCGAGGAAGCAATGAAACGATGCGAGCACATCTTCGGGCGCCTTGGCCTTCAACCGCCGCGCGCTAGCATCGAAGAAGTCGTGAACGGTCGCAAGCTCAGACTCCATGCTCTTGATGTCGGTACGGTAACTCGCACGCTTCGTGTCAGCGGCAAAGCGCTCCTCATAGAGCTCCTGAAAGACCGTGACGATGTTTTCATTGACAGAGCCGAGGCCGATATAGGCCATCAGCTTGCCGGCGACACCCAGGTTGAGCTTGCCGGCACCTCCCGGATCCAGCTTGCCGGGGTCACCCAGGTCCCAATTGGCGCGGTTCGCTCGCTTATACGGCCCAAAGTGTAGGCCCGCAGCGGCATAGACGTGCCCGATCACCGGGAACAGACACTCGATAAACCGGGTCCCCCCGCGTTCTACATGATAGAGTCGTGGAAAGGTGCCGCCATCCCACACGAGGCAGAAAGCAGGCTGTCCAGCTTTGGCAAACGGGCTGGTGCAGTATGCGGCGGCCACGTGGCTGGCGACGTGTGGATAGCTCTTATACGGAAAATCCCTGCCATCGAGCCTAAGGCCAAAGCCGTCGCGTGAGGCGAGAAGGCCCTCGGCATGGCGTTCAACATAGGACGCGCCTTTGAGCGTGATTGGTGCCGTTCCGCTAAGGACCTGGTACTGAGACTCCACTTGCCCCACCCAGCCGTCGACGACGAACTGATCAATTTCCTGCACATCTAGACCGTGCTCCGCCAAGGCCATGACGATTGCATCGAGATTGTCGATCGTTTGATAGCGCGGATTGTTGTTCCGCTTCTCCTGCTCGATGCAAAAGATGAGCCGTCCGTCCTCGATCAGCGCGATCGCTCCGTCATGCGTCAGCTTGATACCGCAGATGCGCATAATGCCTCCACTTTAATGCCAGCAATTCGATGAGTTAAAGATCAAGTCTGGACTCCGAGAGCACGCGAGTAAGCAATCGTCGTAGCCCGACTCATCCTCGCGCCGCTCGCGCTAGACCGCGATCACCATTCGCCTCATTTCGCATGCCCATGACCCATTTCGTCATCAGCGAGATCCGGTTACTAGATGCCGTACGAAGCGTGATGCATGATTTGCGCCGATGCGGGGGACCCTATGGAGTGTGCCCGGACGAGCTTCGCGTTCGCGACCGAGCAGTGCGCCGAGATTGAGGTCGCCGTTCTGCGCTGTATTGCGACCTCGACTGTCGTGAAGGGGCGCGAATTGCTCGCGGAGAGAGGATAATGTGTAGCATGCGCGTCAGCGCTCCGTTCCCTTTGTCAGCTCCGAGGGCATTGGCTTGCTTCGTCAGATCGGTGCATTCTTGCATCATTTCCTATTCTCGTATGGCTCTTCATACGGCGGGATCCCTTCGTAGTTTCAAAGAGCGTGCCAACAGCCAGTGCTGCTTTCCTTTGCTGTTCTCATGCAGGGCGTGTCGCGTAGAGAACGAGATGTCCTGACACCGACAGTGGCGTTGCAGATGCTCCGTCTTGCTTCGAAGCCGCATCGCAATTTTTGTCAGCGCGCGAAGCCGCTTTACTTAATGCGATGGAGAGCCGTGGATTCGAGATCGGCTGTTTGCGGCCTCTCCGGCCAATCCCAATCGCCCTCCGCGTTTTGGCGCCAAGCAGCGTGAGAAGGAGGGCGATGACGAGTGAGGACACCCGCGCTTGCGTGGGATCTCTGATAGGCGCTGGGGAGCGGGACGGTACGCAGGTTGTCCTAAGAAACGGCAAGTTGATGCGTCGCACGGAGCTGCGCGCCGAGTAAGTTCGAACGCCGCGAATACCTCAGGGCCAGACCCGTCTTCATCGACGCATGCTTGATGGTGGTCGCTTACGACTGTGCTGCGATACCTCGCCTTCAGTCGATTTGATCGAGCTGAGCCTCTCTGCGCCTGGAGTCCACACGGCGCGAGCCGACTGCAATTCCCTTTCGCCGCGTTCCCGACAATCTCGCCTGAGACAATCGTACCCAGACTAGAGAATGTCACATCGACTACCAACGATTGAATTAGAAATCTGGCTTCGCCCGGCCAATTGGCTCACCGATGAACTCCAACATACCGGGGGCACGCAGTTGCATCGCGGTGCGCCTTTGTGCACTGTTCCTGGTCGAGAGTGTCCTTGCGCCCTCGTCATACATTGCGATGCCCAAGGTGCTTTTGCCCTGAAGCCGCACTGTAGCTCGATGCCATCGTGTGCCCCGCTGTTCCTCGATAACGCAATATTGTCAGCCTTTACTCCTCCCGCTAAACCGGTACGTTCTCCGCAGCATGAGAGTGAGGAAGCTCAGGTCAGGCGCTTTATCGCGAGCAGCCGGTCTTGCCGTTACCGGAACGTGCGTTCCGGCAATCAACTTCTCAGATCGAGATTCATAGTGAACGACGACTGCTCGATGAGTGACATCTGCGATTTCCTGGACCTCTGGCAGCGAACCTTCAACAGGCATACGCCCGGTCGCCTGGTTTCGTTGTACACAGATGATGCGATGCTGCAGGGTACATCGAGTGCTAAGCTCTACATCGGGGCCAAAGAAATAGGCACTTACTTTCGTGGCGGCGCTACCGTGAAAATGGAAGTATGGCACTCTGTCACGTTGGCGCACAACGTTGTCCTGGTCGTGGGAAGCTATGTCTTTTCACAGGTATCGAAAGACCATCAGAAATCGACGCCGGCGCGGTTCACCTTCGTACTCCGCCGTCATGACGGCACGTGGAAGATCGTGCATCATCACTCATCTGCCAGCCCAGATTGAAAGTCGAACCAAGCTACGCGGTATCGCAGAGTTTGGGACTGGAGTAACGAGCTCAAGCCCCTTTCCGGATTCTACCCATACAGCTAGAGGGGTAGTCTCGGTAAAGTTGCCGCTTGCGCTCAGGGGTTTTCACGAACTTCCTATGTTGTAGGCGCTTCCTCTTTAAGACGAGAGGCGGCTATACAAGTTCTTCGGCTCTTCATTTTCGCTATGTGATCTGAAGATCATCACGCAGCGGACGGAGCCTACCGGCCGCCTATTGCTCTTCTTTTTGATTGATGCGTTCACCTCGGCAGCGGCAAAGGCACTAACTGCTTCTGCCGAGCCAGTTATGGCGCCGCATCTACGATCCGACGTGGCATTTCCATTTGGTCCATCGGCCCCTAATGCGCAAACAAGCGCCCTAGATGGCATGCGTGCGAAAACTTCTGCTCTGCTTCGCCACTTTCTTGGCAAAATTACCCAGATTTACCCACTGTGAGCAACTGACGTCAGGTTCGACCAACCTGCAGTCGACTAGGCTTGCCGAATTGAGCCCATCGCAGAGTGGGTCTGCCCTTGAAATTACAGGAGCGCCCAGTGTCAGTTGTCCCGCCCACACCCGCCCAGTTGCGAGATGTCGCCTCACAATGCGGCCTTTCACTTACCGACGAGGACGTCGTTTCCTTCCGCGGACTTATCAACGAATCTCTCGAGGCCTACAGATACATCGAAGCCCTACCGGACGAGTTGCCTCCGGTGAAATATGCACGCACCCCGGGGTATCAACCGCGGGCGGAAGAAAATCTGCACAACGCATGGTACCGCAAGGCGAGGGTCGAAGGAGCGCCAAGCGGAAAACTCAAGGGCAAGACCGTAGCGCTAAAAGATAACGTCATGTTGGCTGGGGTGCCAATGATGAACGGCTCGGCGACGCTCGAAGGATTCGTACCAGATATCGACGCAACCATTGTCACTCGCATGCTTGATGCGGGTGCCGAAATCGCAGGTAAAGTGCATTGCGAATGCTTTTGCACATCCGGTGGTAGCCATACCGGTGCGCTCGGACCGGTGCACAATCCTCATAAAATGGGCTACTCTGCGGGCGGCTCGTCTTCGGGCTCGGCCGTTGTCGTGGCGCTTGGCGAAGTCGATATGGCGATCGGCGGCGACCAGGGCGGCTCAATACGCATGCCATCGTCGTTTTGCGGTATCTACGGCATGAAGCCCACCTGGGGTCTTGTCCCCTATACCGGCATCATGCCCAATGAGCTGACGCTCGACCACACGGGCCCCATGACCGCAACGGTCGCGGACAACGCGTTGCTCTTGGAAGTAATCGCCGGAGACGATGGTTACGATCCACGCATCAAAGCACCGAAAGTCGAAGAATACACGAAAGCACTCGGTCAAAGCGTCAGCGGATTAAAGATCGGCGTTCTGAAGGAGGGCTTCGAACAGCGCGGGGCGGAAGCTGGTGTCAATCGAGCAGTTCGTGAAGCGGCCAAGCGCTTCAAGGATCTCGGGGCCTCGGTTGAAACGGTCTCTGTACCAATGCACCTCCAAGGTGCCGCAATCTGGACGCCGATCGGCACCGAGGGCGCCACACAAACCATGATGTTTGGTGACGGCTTTGGTACCAGCCGATCAGACCTCTTTTCACTGTCACTCATGGACTTCCATCGGGGATGGCGCCAGAAGGCGAACTCCCTGTCCGAGCAGGCCAAGTTGTTCCTGTTGCTCGGCACTTACGTAAACAACACGTACGGGCCGCGATTCTACGGCAAGGCCGTCAACGTCTCTCGCCGCCTAAGCGCAGCTTACGACAAGGCCCTTAAGGATTACGATCTCCTTCTTCTACCGACCACGCCGATGAAGGCGACGCAACTCCCTCCACGTGACGTCAGCCGAGAGGATTATATCACCCGCGCGACGGAGATGTTCACCAACACCGCTCCATTCAACATCACGCACCATCCGGCTATGTCGCTGCCGTGCGGAATGGTGGATGGCCTTCCGGTGGGCCTGATGCTCGTTGGTCGCCACTTCGACGAAGCAACCATCTACAGGGCGGCGCACGCCTTCGAGCGGATCGGAGACTGGAAGAAGATGTGACTAGAGCAATGATGCCGGCCACAACGGACCACCGCCGCGTCCGCGGTACGTTGTGAACTCTACGCTTCGCCGGGATGACCGTTCTGAGGATAGGCAAACACGTTGTGTGTTCCGATTCTTTCCATCGCGAATACGTGCTGGCCTGCCGACCGACGTGAAAGAAGGCAAATCATCTACAACCAAGTACGAGGAGGGTCAATTATGCGTAGACTGTCGACTTACCTTTTAGCTACCGCCGCATTCCTGGGCGTTGCGGGTGGTGCGAGCGCTGAGGATGTCCTGTCTGAAGTTTCCACATTAGAAAACGAATACTTCAATAACTGGTCGCAAGGTGCCGAACAGGCCGCAAAATCGCTCGGTCTAAACTATCGCATCCTTTCAGGCAAAGGTGATGCCGCAAAGCAAATCGAAATCTATGAGGCCCAATTCGGTACAGGTGTCAGGATCACGTTCGGCGAGAATCTCGTTGCGGCGAACATAAAGCCCATCGTTGAGATGGCGAAGAAAGTCGGTGCGGTGCATGTTGCTGTTTGGGAGTCACTGCCTGGCTTCCATCCTTTGGATGCGGGGGCCGAAAATTATGCTTTTGCAACGTTCTTCTCGCCGGATGATGTCGAAAACAGCTACAGAATTGCCAAATTGCTTTTTGACAAGATCGGCGGAAAAGGCAACGTCGCGCACATTACTGGTTTTCCCGGGGTAGATGCAGACATCTCCAGAACCGCGGGTTTCGATAAAGCTCTAGTCGAATACCCCAACATCAAGCTCGTCGCGCGCCAACCAGGAAAATGGAATCAGGTTGACTCTCGCAAGGTCATGGAAGACCTGTTGGTGGCGCACTCCAAGATTGATGCTGTCTTCGGGCAAAACGACTCGATTGCACTGGGCGCGATGCAAGCCGTCGAAGATGCAGGTATGCACATTCCGATCGTCGGCCTCGACGGCAATCGAGAAACCCTTAAGCTGGTGAAGGAAGGCCGCATTCTTGCGACAATGGGCTTTACCCCACAGTGGCAAGCCGGTTTTGCGCTCGTGCGGGCATACGATGTCGCTAAGGGATTTAAGCCGAGCCCATGCGAACGCATGATGTACACGGGAGCCACGCTGATAACTGCTCAGAATGTGGACAAGTATCAAGCGTTTCTCGCCGGCGAGAAGCTTCCGTTTGATTGGAGGAAAATGTCGCGGGTTCTTCATCCCAGCGATTGGGATGCTCAAAATTATGTGTGGCCGATCGACGTGAAGACGTACTGGGGAGCTCGCACACCAGCCGGATACAAATTTCCGAAGGCTTATCAAGATGCCGTTGAATCTGGTTGCGTGGATCAGCTCAAGGCGGAGTATAACGATCACTATAAACAGCGAATTCCCGAGTGATCGCTTCGGATGCCCCTCTCTCTCTGGAGAGGGGCGTCGTGTTTACCTCACGTTGACGGATCGCAAAAATGCTAGAAGTGTCGTTGGTTGGGCGCAGAGATAGCGAGCTATGGCGGCGTGCCATAACTATCTTCGTCTTTACAATCGCGATTATATCTTTTGGTGTCGCGGCTCCATCGTTCTTTACCATCGCAAATATCAGGGCAATCGAACTATCGAGTTCGGTCCTCTTGATCGCATCCATCGGGGCGACCTTCGTGATCCTGATGGGCTCTATCGACCTATCGATCGGGGCGGTTGCTAGCTTTTGCGGCATGCTGGTCGCCCGGCTAGCACCAGACCTAGGTTTATGGTCAGTTCCTATCGCGTGTTTGGTCGGCTTGGTGTTTGGTGCGATCAATGGGCTGGTCTATGTCTACCTCAGAATTCCCTCGATTCTGGTGACGCTTGGAGCAGCAACGACCATTTCAGGAGCGGTACTCTTCATTTCAGATGGCCGGTCCTTATCAGTATCGAACGCGGCTGTCATCGACATGGCCCAGGGCGCACTGGCCAATATGGTCCCCAATGCGGTACTGGTTTCGACCGTGATCTACGGTGTTGCGATTCTCGTGGGTGATCGCACGCGTTTCGGACGAATGACGCTCGCGATCGGAAGCGACGAGCAAGTAGCCGCGCTCATCGGAGTTAAGGTCAATACGATCAAAATCCAGGCGTTTGCATTGTCCGGACTTCTTGCAGGAATTGCCGGAGTCCTGTTGGCCGCTCGTCTGGGATCCGCCACAGTCACAATGGGCAGTTACATGACTCTCGACACGATCACCGCAGTGGTCGTTGGCGGAACTGCGATTACGGGTGGGTTTGGCAATGTGCGCCTGACGATAATCGGAGTTCTTTTCATAACGATCCTTTCAGACGGCATGAACATTCTCGCCCTGCCGCCCTATCTGCAAACAATCGTCCAAGGGACCGTCATTCTGCTCGCTGTTCTTCTGAACACCAATCGTGCGAGTGCGGAGGACGTGAAATGAGTGGCGTGCCGACGCCCATCTACACGATGCGCAACGGGTCGAAGCGCTTCAATGGCATTTCCGTGGTCGAAGGAATCGATCTCGATGTATTCCCGAACGAAATAGTTGGCATTGCCGGCGAAAACGGGGCAGGCAAATCAACGACCCTCAAAATGATTGCCGGCATCCATACGCCGGACGCGGGAAGTATGAGACTCTGCGGCAAGAGCTTCAGGCCGACAAGCTATACTAAGGCCGTTGAGGCCGGGATTTCGATGGTCTTTCAGGAGCAGGCCCTTATTCCAAGCCTGACTGTCTACGAAAATATATTTCTCTCTTTAGAAGCCAACTTTGCCAATCCGATAGGCATCGTCGACAGAAGAGCGATGATGGCCGTGAGCGAAAGACACTTCAAAGACCTCGGTCTTGACTTCATCGATCCGTGCCGTCGCACAGGCGACTACGCTTTCCACGATCGGCAGATGATCGAGATTGCCAAGGCGTTCGTGTTGGCCGAGTATTTCCATATTGATCATCCCATCATCCTGCTCGACGAACCGACAGCGGCAATCGGCGAGCGAGAGATCAGAATTCTCTTTGATTCGATTCGGCGGTACCGTCGTCGCGCGTCATTCGTCCTCATTACCCACCGTCTTGCGGAATACGTAGAGCTTTGCGACCGCATCTACGTGTTCAAGGACGGGCGAAATGTTGGCGAGTTCGCTGGAGAACAGATCTCCGAACAAAGCCTTCATCGGGTGATGGTTGGCCGAACGCGAGACGACGAATACTTCATGGAGAAGCGCCAGCTGAAACTCGTGGGAGCGCCCATCGCGATCTCAGTCAAGGGTCTAAGCGGCCACAACGTCCAGAATGTCAGTTTTGAGGTTCGCAAAGGTGAGATCCTTGGAATTGGTGGCCTCGTCGGGTGCGGCAAGGAGGCTGTAGCCAAAGCCATCGTCGGATTTGAACCCTTCCCCTCAAACGGCACCATCGAAGTGGGCGGCGAAGCGTTGCCGCTTCGCGGACGTGGAAAAGCGGCGATCGTGCGCGGGATGGGTTTCGTCCCCAAAGAACGCAAGACCGAAGGCATCGTGCCTTACATGTCGGTTCAAGCAAATATGTCTTTGGCCTCGCTTCCGCTCGTCTCGCGCCTGTCTGGTTTCATTTCGGGCTCCCGAGAACGGATTCTCGCCGAAAAGTACATCAATCGCTTGCGTGTGAGATGCAAAGGGCCAACACAGCTTTGCCAATTCCTTTCCGGGGGTAATCAACAAAAGGTGGTGATAGCTAAATGGCTGGCCCGAAAGGTTCAGGTGCTGGTCCTCGACAATCCGACGCGCGGCGTCGATGTCGGCGCTAAACAAGAGATCTACGGCGTCCTGAGGGACTTGGCTGAGGAGGGCGTAGCTATTCTTCTGGTCACAGACGATCTGCCTGAGCTTATTGGAATGTCAAACCGCATCCTCGTGATGCGAGAGGGAGAAATTCAGTTCGTGTGCAACGCGCCTGCCGAAAACAAGCCAACGGAGCAGGAACTTGTCCAACACATGGTATGAGCCGCAGACGACTGGGTCGAGATCGGGTGTAGAAGTAAAAGTGCAGATCGCCCAATTTTATAACCGTCACCGTCCCATCATAAATGCGATAGGGCCATTCTTGCTGCTGATGGCAATGGTCGCGGTGTTCGCGCTGATCAATCCGCGCTTTTTGAGTTGGATAAATCTTTTCAATCTGATGCGACAGTCCTCGATCCTGCTGATCGTCTCAACGGGCATCACATTTGTGATTCTCATGGGAGCGCTTGACCTTTCCGTTGGAGCCATCGTGACACTTGTGGCAATTTCGTCTGCGGTTCTGATCCGTGACTTTGATGTAGGTGCGGTCGGAATAGCCGTCGCTGCCGCAGGCATTGGAGCGCTGTGTGGCCTCGCAAATGCTGCGCTCGTCCTTCGACTACGGCTGCCTTCTTTCGTTGCCACACTAGGCACGATGACTATTCTTGGCGGCGTTTCCACGTGGATCAGCGGCGGTGGCAACGTGTTCTTTCAGAGCCCGAACCTCACGTGGATTGCTTCCGGTTCTGTGATCGGTCGAATTCCGAATTCGGGAGTGTTGGCGCTTCTCATTTTTGTGGTCGCTTCCTTTGTCGGTGCCAGAAGCCACTTCGGAAGAGCCCTTTTTGCGATCGGTGGTGGTGGCCTCACTGCTCGACTTTCGGGGATTGACGTTCTTCGCACCAAAGCCGTCGCTTTTGTTGTCTCCGGAATGCTTTGCGGAGTTGCGGGCTTGCTACTTGTCGCGCGGACATCAACGGGAACGTCGCGCATCGGGGACGATCTGCTGCTCCAGGCGATCGCCGCGGTCGTGATGGGCGGAACCGCGCTATCTGGAGGTTCAGGCGGAGTCCATCGAACATTGACCGGCGTTCTGGTGATCGCCGTGCTGCAAAATGGTCTCAATATCGCAGGCGTGCATACATACCTTCAAATCATGGTCACGGGCTTCATCGTAGTTCTATCTGTTACAATAACTCTCGATCGATCGAGGCTAGCGTTTATTAAATAGCGGAGCACTGTCGTGGCGATATGGACCGACAATTTCCTCCCTCTGACTCGCGCCATCTAAACGCGCGTTGTGGCGAGAACAGGATGTCGGCCAGATCACTCGAGCTGTTGGGGAAAGGGTGCGGCCGGTCGACATCGCCCGTTAGGCTTGCTGATGGCGGTTAGAAGCGAAATGGCGCGCCGAGAGCTCCGTTTCTAGATGCATCAGTCGAATGCCTATCCAACTTGTTGCCGGCCCGATGTCATCAGAAAATTCCGATCTGTGAGAGGGAGCTCGCGCACATGTTGCATCGGCGCGCGCATGCGAGCCCGAGAGTGGCTTCGGAATCGAATTGACCTGTCGAACCCGTTGGTATCTCTCTCCGAAAGATCGCTCGTTCCTGTGGAAGCACGCTTTTGCCGCGAGAAACCTTTGGATTAGGAAATAAGCTCGCCCACGTATTGCGCTGACGAAGTATCGGGTGCTCTTTCACAACCGCGCGGGCCGGTAGTGCCAGCGTGCCAGCGGCCACCTGTTAAGTGAATCGTGCCCGTGCGACTCCGCAAACATCGCGTTTCTAGAGCCGTGGGAAGGTAACTGTCGCGTCAGACCTGGAAGACAGCTGCGCCTAACGGTCGGTTTACCCAAAATTACCCGGATGCTGAGGTTGTGCGCCGTGACCAATCCCACATCATTTGAATAATAGCGACCGACGGCCAGAATTCCGTTCTGATCTCTTGGCTCCGCTGGCAGACCGGTTCGTCTGCTTTCTCCCAAGACTTGAGCCGCTGCCGGAGAAATCCGGCAGCGGTTTTTTTTGGAGCTTCATCATGCCCACTTTGCAGTCGAGATATTGAGGTGATTGCAGCCGGTCCGATGGACGGACAGCGTAACGATAGTCGTGCCTGATAGCCCGCCCGTTCCTGAAGCATGACCAAGCGAGCCGCGTGACGCCGAAGGACATTGTTCGGTACAAGGATCACAGGCTTCAGGGCGGCGCCAGCGCGAAGACGGTAAAGGATAGTGACCTCGCGGGGCTAAAGACGATTTTCGGCTGGGCAGTCATGAATCGACGGATGGCCAACAATCCAGCCGAAGGACTCACCATCAAGGTCGGCAAGTCACGCAAGCTCAGGTCTAAGGGCTTCTACGATCAGGAGACATCCGCCATTCTCAAACACGCCCGGAGTTTTGCGGTGACATCGTGACGGCTTTGAGAATCATGATGAAGGCGGCGACGGCATAGGTGTTGAAGAGCGGATTCTGAAAGCTGAGCTTGTCCATAGCGTCTGCCCTCGCGTTCCGGCAATGAGCGATCATCCAAGGATGCGAAAGTGCAGGCTGGCTAGGGTCGCATCCGGGCGACCATTCGTCTCCTTCGTCCGGCGGCAATCCTGCGAGGTCGGACTTGCGGGCACTCGGGGGCGGTAAAGCCATTTACCGGCATCGGCAGTGTGGTACGGTTTAACGGGCGACGTTGAGCCCTATGTCCTCGGGTGAAATGATGCGGCAAGCCGACGTGGATAAGCTGACCGCGGCTGTCGATGCATGCTGGCTCGCCAGCGGCGGCGCATTCCTCCCGGCTCGGTTCAAGCCTACGGGTTTGCAGTCGTCTGCGCCGCCGGCGCCACCCTGTTCGAGGTGTGGCTTCAATGGCTCGACCAGGATGCGTCTCCACTCATCGCGTACTACCCGGCCGTCGCTCTGACAGCGCTTCTTGGGGGTATCGGCCCGGGCGTGCTGGTTGCTCTCGTCGGCGGCCTGGCTGCGTGGTGGGGCTTCATGCCGCCAGCATTAAGCTTTTCGCTGACGCGCTACGGGGACAAGGTGACGCTCGTTGCCTTCGGCTTCGTGTCAATCTTTCTGGTAGGTGCGGGCGACTATTTCCGCCGCTTGGCGAAGCGTCTCGAAGACGAGGAGCAGCTACGCCAACTTGCCGTGCAGGAATTGGCTCACCGGCTCAAGAACAAGATCGCGACCATCCACGCGATCATCAGCGTCCAATTGCGCGATCAGCCGCAAGTCCGGAGCGACATCCTGGACCGGCTCGCGGCACTCACCGCCACGGACCACCTCGTTGAACAGGCCAACGGGCAGGGCGCCTTCGTCCGGGACATCGCCGCAACCGAGCTCGGTCTGTACGTCGCCTCACGGGTGACGCTTCAGGGGCCGGACGTTCTTCTTGCGCCGAAGTTTGCGTTGACCATTGCGCTCCTTTTGCATGAGCTCGCGACCAACTCCGCAAAGTACGGCTCCCTGTCGGTGCCTGACGGTCGCGTGTCGCTCAGGTCCAGCATGGCGAACGATGTTCTCCATCAACGTGGCAGGGACGGGCCGCCGGTATCCGCTCCGCCGAAACGCGGATTCGGACTGCGTCTTCTGTCTCGCGCCCTCGACCAGTTCGGCGGTGGCACCGAGATATTCTTCGAGCCAACCGGCGTCGTCTGCAACATGCATCTCACGCTTCCCGCCGGGGACAGGTCGGAGCCTCTCGGAGAAGACGGCGGTCAGAAATTGACGCCGAGAGCGACGTAAACTCGGACTTTCTGGCTGGGTTCATTTGCTATCCGAGGTCATCCTGCGGGCATTCCGGGCAGGTGTCACCGATTGAATCCAGCACGTTCCGGATTTCCGCGACGGCTTCATCTGCAGAGGTGCCGGCCGGCGGATCCTGACGAGCGATGTCAATGGCACGCTCGCGGGCATGCGGGTCGGCGCGATCCTGCATCCACCCGTGCGCTCCGCATTCGCCGATTGCGCCGGCTTCTTGCAGAACGCTGATCGCCAACCCGCGCATCGTCCGGATCGCCGGCCGTCTCTCCTTCGTCATCAGCATCGAGATCGCTCCTGCCGACCTTTCGCCGCCCGCGTCGTTCCGCGCGGTTAGCACGGAGCAGGGATTCGCAAGGGGCAGAGCTGCAGCTTGTCCACCTGTTCCGCCGTCCTGTGCACAAGGCTATGCGGCGGGTGCGGGATGTTCCTTTTCGCCTAGGAGCGGCCCAAAGGCAAAAAGGTGGTCGATCTGATGGAGGCGCTGCGGCAGAATCGGTCGGGAGGCTGCGCCGGCGAAGGCAGTAGCGGGCGAAGAAACCCGCGACGGGCCAGCGGCGGAAGTCGACTTAGGCGTTGATGTCCGGGGCACCCGGCGGTGCATCAGGAAGCTGCGGCCCAACGCGGGATAAAGTGCTTCAACCGGACGCTTCGATGACCTTCACCATCGGCATCATCTCGGATACGCACGGCCTGCTCAGGCCGGAGGCGCTGCGCGTGCTGGCCCAGGTCGACCACATCATTCACGGTGGCGACATCGGTGATCCCGAGATCATCACCGCGCTGCGGAGAATTGCTCCCGTCACGGCGATCAGAGGGAACGTGGACACGGGCGAGTGGGCCACCGAATTTGCCGAAACCGAGTTCGTGCGGCTCGCGGGACGGCTGTTCTACGTTCTGCACGATCTCAACAGTCTGCAAATCGACCCCGTAACTCAAGGCATTGATGTCATTGTTTCCGGCCACTCCCACGTGCCGAAGATTGCTAACGTCGACGGCTTACTCTACGTGAATCCCGGCAGTGCCGGGCGTCGACGCTTCAAGCTACCGATCACGCTTGCGAGCCTCGAAGTTACGCCCGACGGACTGAAACCGATCGTGCACGATCTTGAAGTCGGATAGGCCGCACCGCAGCACGCCCAGCCAGGCGAGGCTCTCGGCGTCATTTCGGCCGCCAGGATGTAAGTCGCACCGATGCGCAGCGTCAGATGGGCAGATCGAGCTGAGGCTCGACATCGTCGTTCCCCTGCGTTTGCAGCGAGGACAGCGACACGCCTAGCAGGCGAACCGACTTTGGGAAAGGTATCTCGGCCTGCAGCAGGGATATCGCCAAACTCTCCAAGTCGTCCCGGCTCGACACGACCGTCGGGACCGATCGGCTCCGCGTGATGATCTCGAAATCGAGGAACTTGACCTTGAGCGTCACGGTCCGTCCCCGGTTGCCGGTGCTCTCACAGTGACGCCAGACCTTGTCGATCAGTGGCCGGAGCTCGGCGGCCATCACGTCGAATGTCGTGAGGTCCGCAAAGAACGTGTTCTCGGCGCCGATGGACTTTCGTATGCGGTTGGCGCGGACGGGGCGATCGTCGATGCCGCGCGAGATCCAGTAGTAGTAGGCGCCCGACTTGCCGAAGTTGGCATTCATGAATTCCAGCGTCTCGTTGCGAATGTCCATTCCGCTGAAGATGCCGAGGCCATTCATCTTCGCGCTCGTCGCCGGACCGATGCCGTGGAATTTGCCGACCGGCAGCGACTCCACGAACGCGGCGCCCATCTCCGGAGTAATGACGTACTGGTCGTTCGGCTTCCTGTGATCTGAAGCGAGCTTCGCCAGAAACTTGTTGTAGCTGATGCCGGCCGAAGCGTTGAGGCCCGTCTCGGCCTTGATCTTCTCGCGGATCCGACGTGCCACGTCGCGGGCGAGGGAGATGCCCTGAAGTGCGCGACGGACGAGAACGGAGCGCCCAATTAAAATAAATGGTGGCGCGGATCCTCGCCAAATTCGACTTTCGCTATAGCCTGCACGAGCATTATTCAAAGGAACTCACGAAAGGCTCCTTCCCACATGCGGCGCGATAGGGAATCGTGCCGCTGGTCGATAGTCCCAAATGGACCAAAGATCGCCCACTACTGAACGGGCATTGGTATCCTGCGCAATCTCTCCTTGATCAAACTCCACTCCGAACTCATTGCTTTCTCGGAAAAAATTCTCGGGTGCCCAATTCATCCACCAAGTGCCTGTGATGATCATTGCATACTGAACAACCCGAGTGTCGGGGATAACTGAAAATCCTAACGGCCAACGATAGAACCCCGTTTGCGCGAGATCTATTCCGAGCCCGATAGCTTGTGATGCGGGCGGATTGTAGAAGCTCCAGCTAACGTTGCCTGGACGTATGCGGCTGAGAAGTTCAATCAAAGCCCAGTAGTCGTCGTCCTGCGACCCTGGAATATCCAGCATCACAAACGCAGTTGATGAGATTCCGGCTTGGTGGAGAAGCGAGAAAGCCTGACGCAGCAGTTCTTCGTTATTGTGACGCGCCTTGCGATTGAGTTCCCTCAATTGACGCGCTGGCGCCTCTACTCCGAGCGCTATATCCGTCAGGGCACGGAAATGTCCGAGATGATTTCGGGTTGCCCATACAGTTTCGGCGCGCGTCATTCCAAGCCATTTCAAACCCTCTTTTTCGATGATCGAATCAAACTCACACGCCAGACCGCGGTCGGCAAATGCTAAATTGTCGACACACCAGATTTCTCGATAGCCATGGGTGCGGGCGATCTTTACTTCTCTTTCTATGTCCGCCAGTGACCGCTCTATTCGTTTGGAGAGCATTTTTGCCGTGCAATAGTTGCACGACCACGCGCACCCAAATCCTCCTGGCCCAATAATAGGATAACGTGCGCTGGACCGGCTCCAATAAGAAAGGCGGGTCGCGTCGTCTAGCAAATCTGGGTTGGCTGGCGGCATGCGCGAGTCAACTCTACCTGCTCGAATGTCCCCCGTGATCTTTAGCTCTAGTTCTCTCAGAACACCGTGCCCGTACCCCCGAACGACGGCGTCCACCTGAAGACCGAGAGAACGAAAATCCGTTATTCCGATTTCAGAGCATAAATTGCCTCCGGCAACTACGTAGGACGCGCCCTGTACTCGGGCGAGAAGTCTTTTCGCGGTCGGAATGTTTCTCAAGGTGTGAACAGCAAGCAGTACGCCGTCGTACTTAGTTGCATCTATTGCAGGTGGGAGAGCTTGTGAGAAAACGTAGTCCTTGAATTCAACTTGGTGACCTCGTTCTCTTAGCGAAGCTGCAATTGCTAGAGGTCCTGCCGGCAGCATCGCTGCCTCCGGCGAAATTACCGATTCTCCACACATTACATAAGGCGGATTGATTAGCAGGTAATTCACCGGCCCTCCTCATCCGTCACCACGTAAGGTGGTCATAGTTTCTTTGTCTTTGGTCCGGCTGGCGCCTGTTGAGGGCCTGCCGGTGCCTGTTGCGGACCTGCCGGCGCTTGTTGAGGTCCGGCTGGCGCCTGTTGAGGGCCTGCTGGTGCTTGTTGCGGACCTGCCGGTGCTTGTTGAGGTCCGGCTGGCGCCTGTTGAGGGCCTGCCGGTGCTTGTTGCGGACCTGCCGGTGCTTGTTGAGGTCCGGCTGGCGCCTGTTGAGGTCCCGCTGGTGCTTGTTGCGGACCTGCCGGTGCTTGTTGCGGACCCGCCGGTGCTTGTTGAGGTCCGGCCGGCGCCTGTTGCGGCCCCGCCGGAGCTTGATTCGGCTCGGAGCTCCTTTCTTCGTTCGCCCGGTCACCATGAGCTGACCCGCCGCTACGCTCCCCTGCAATTTCGCGCGCAAGTCTAGTCTGCTGCGAAATGCCTTCGCGATCTCGTCTTGCGCGCATGAGTCATGCTCCGCTATTTTAGGACGAGAAAAGGTCGGCCGCAGTCTGATCGTTGTCAAGATAATTTAATCGAGACCCGAGCTCCCACCGTGAGCTTTGAGGAGTCGGAAGCATTCACGCGTGCATTGCAACAGGAAACGGCTCTAACGATCACGTGCGTGGCCACCGAGCCGGATGATGGTTAGCTCACAATCATATTTAGTGAGCTTTCAAGGCCTGCTCTTTCTAAGGCCTGGGAGTGGTGACGATCCCGCTGAATGGCATACTTTCGATTTCGACTTGGATCTTGGTTGTGTGGAAATGGATGGCTGATGGGCTGCCGTGATCGTCCGTTGTTGTAGGTGACTGATGTTTCAGCGTCGGAGAGGAAAATGGTTACAGCGATGCGCTGTGCATTTGGGGTACTTTTCGGCTTCATATAACGGCGATGGCTGCAATCAGGCTCGGTCTGCCGACGATGTTAATCTCCCGTGTGACGTTATGAGCGCGCTCCGACGACGACAATTTCGCTAAGGTTCAGGACGTCAAGACTCAGCAAAGACGTGCTTGACCTCTGCCAAGTACATCGTAGTCAGGAGCCCGCTCGGTTCGAACTCGGAAGTTTTAGGACCAGTAGGAAAGTGCCTTAATGGATCCAATCACTTAGAATCGCCAGCAAGCCGATCTGAGTGGTCCGGGCACCATTGCTTATCTCGATGCTGCCCGGACCCGAATGGGTCTAGCAGTGGGAAGTATACGCAAGCTTAAAGCGTCGGTACGTTGATCCGAGGCCCTCAGTCATTAGGTATAGGAATTCCCATTTCGCGCAGCCGCTGCAACGTATAGTAGCACTGCCCACCCCTGCAGACGCACCCAGGACCGCAGGAAGTGCCATCATCCTTGCCGGCGCATGGATTCAACTCGTCGATATGACGAGTGAGCGGGTAAAATGTTTGCCCGTCGACTTCGATTCCGCTGCCTAAGTCGACGGAGGGGCCTCTGCCAGTTGGGTTCTCCGACATCTAAATCACTCCTTATCTGGATTGACTTCGAATTGCGGCCGCAGTCGCGCTACCAGCGATAGCGGCATCGTGTTGTACCGCCGCTTGCACAGCGAGTTCGGCGCCGCTTGCCGGTGTCGCCGGCTTGGCGAGCGGGCCTAAGGTGACGATGATTTGGCTTGTCTTGGTACGGTTGGCGGTCAGGAAATCGCCGCTTGGATTTACGGACAAACGAACGAACTTCCAGCTCGGGGTGACGTTGCCGCCGACGGAAACGGTGAATGTGATGGTCTCCTGGAACGTGCTGAATTGCGGATATTCGATCGGTCGAGTTCGAGCTTCATGCCCACCGGCGATCGAGGCTTTGTCATAGATGAATTCGTCGATCCGCAAGTCGCTCTGGACTGTGACACCTTCCTCTAGCGCAGTACAGTCGAGCCCTTGTTGGGCGTGGCTGGTCAACATCGCCTCGTGCAGCAACGTCTTGTTTTCCAGCGTGAATGTGATGGCTTCGTAGCGGGTGGCGTGGGCAGACCCTGAGACGCCCCCGCTGACAGAGAACACGTCGGAGCCGCTGCCGAAAGGCGTCGTATAGAGAAGCCCCGGGTTCACGTTGGAGCTTTCTTCCCAAGTCAGATTCAAGGAGACGCTGGTCCCCCAGCCAACGAGCCATGGGACTTTGCCGGTGGCGAGAGCTCTATAAAGCCCCTTCGTTATCTCACACCGAACATTCGCTATGATATTGCTTTCGATCTTCCCCTCGCGCGACATTCCATTTCGAGGATCGATCGTATTTGCAGCTAGCAAATCCTTGTACGGAAGGTACAAGCCGCAGCCCGATAGAGCGGTCGCCGAAACTGCGACCAGCAGCACACCCAATGAAAGCTTCACCCCGCGCCCCCGAAATTTTTGAGTTTTCGTTGTTCTGGGTGCGAGATTAATCAGAAGATTTGGTTGGCGTATAGTGCGCTTGGGGGAATTTTCCGTCTTCCGCTAGTTCGGACTTTGCGGGGCAAGCGCAAGGGTGCCGAGACTTCAGGTTTACGGACGATAACACTCCGTGCCTTATCGGGCGATGGCATCTGGCGTATTCGGCGTCCTTCGCGAGCGAAGTTGTCTAGAGTGATTTGGCATTCGGTCGAGCCTCTGCGAATTGTTTAGTTCTCGCCGTTTTCATCCTTAGCATTGGGGTTTTCGTCTCTCTATCAGGGCAGCTTCGCGAGCGATCTGTCCGGATCGCGCTTCCATCACGGTAGGATGTTCGTGTCTCGGGGTGTGACCCGTGCGCTTGCCGCCGCGGCAATTTCACCGCGCCTCCAACCTCGGATAAGTCCGCTCACCTGATCCGATGTAATGTTTGTGCAATGCGGTAAGCGGTGATTGATGAGCTTCAAAAAAACAACTAGCAATTTCATTGAGTCTGCTCCAGTATGCATTCCACAATTGATTTTGATGCGAGATATTTAGATTGCTCGGGCGGCGGTCTGTAATTTGAGCTGCCTCCTGAGGAATGTTGCTCTTCAAAATGGAAAGGAGCGAACATGCAGTCACGAATTTATTCGATTGAACAGGTCAAAATCGAAAATCTCATTGTGATCCCAGAGCAGCCTCCGGCGATCGCTGTTTCCGCCTCGGGGAGCGTCACAACGAGTGGTTGGAGCCAGCCCGATTTGGCGCCTTGGATGTACATAACTCCTCCAAGAGACGGTATTCTTGATCTTGATTTTGTGGCGACGCCGCCGACCGGAATAGTTCTCCAGGTCATATCGAGGATTAGCGTCGTGAAGACATTTGCGGTGCCCGCCTGGCTTAAGGGGGTTCGCGTTCACAGCTCACAAAATCAGGTTGAGGCCCTGTTAGAAGGAGAGATGTCGACGCGGGGTGTGACGCCGATGGAAGGTTGGCCGCTACCATGGCCTTTTCCGTGGTGGTCCCCGAACGCAAGAGCATAATGGAATATTTGGACGAGCCGCGATCGCCTCTGCCGGGACGTTCGTGCGAAGGGGCGTGCGCATTTCCATGTCTAGAGCTGTCGGGCGAAGCGAGAAGCGTCTTCTAAGCGAGTAAGCAAGTCGATCCTGGCGCTTACGGAACTGTATTACATTCAAAATTGTCTCTGGCGACCGGCCTTGAATAAGGTCTAATCGCGATCGGAGGGATTGATGTTAGCGAGACATTTCATTTTTGCCGCATGCCTTCTCATTGGGCTAAGTGGCGCTACGAGCGCAATGGCGGCGAAGATAGGCGAAAGTTGCGGCGGGCTGGCTGGTGTACGCTGTGACAAGGGCTTATGGTGTGATCCGTCACCTGGACAGTGCGGCGTCGCCGATGCGGCCGGAACATGCATCAAAGTCGGCCAGTTTTGTCCGCGACTGAAGCTTCCGGTCTGCGGGTGCAACGGTAAGAACTACAACAACGACTGTGAGCGACAGAGGAACAAAGTGGCAAAAAAGAGCGATGGGAAGTGCTAACCCGAGAGACGGGGACCCCAATTCACATAGTCCTTGTTGAGCCGTCATTCCAAGAATCTTCCGCGTGTTTGTTAGCACGCGACGCGCGTTCGGATATGACCGGAGCGCGCAAGTGTGCGCCAATCGCTTAACGTGCTTCTCTTAATATAGATGTACTGAGCTTTTTTTCGCCAAATAGGTTTCTGGGGGATGACGTGGCCAGCAGGCCTTTGGGACGCCGGAAGGCAACTCGGTTTATCTCGCTAACGGCGTGCGGTCTAGGCGCGGCCTTGATGGGGCTACCCGCGCTCGCGATCGCGCAATATACAATTCGGGACCATGGTCTGGAGTGCGAACGAGAAATTGGACCAATCCCACCTTTCAGTTGCATTGCAGACGGGCAAATCATCCCGATAGCACGTAACGGCCAACCCGTTACGAGCCATGTCCCTCATCAGAAATGTGATAGCCCGCCGTTGCTCGGGTTGGGTGGTTCGGATGGTCAGTGCGTTCCTTATTCTCGGGTCGGCACGTTGCCCGGAAAAAATGCGGGCGGCGCCACCGATCCCGATATCCAGTGGGCATTCATCTGCCGCCGCTATTCGCTGAGGGCTGATCCGAATGATCCGAAGTTTGAGGATGTTGCTGTTGTTGGTCACAACAGGAAGACCGGAGCAACCTGCTTTTTTCAAATGCTTCATGATGTAGACCACGGGCTCGATGCGACCCGTGTCCCACCACCGTCGGAGGCGCCTGAGGCCACTCCGCCGGGTTCGACTAAAGCAGCCGATTTTTGGCTCAGGCCAGAGCAAACCGCGTCCATTCAGTGCAACAATTGTCACGACAACGATGCATTCATTCATACTCCTTACATCGATCAGGTGACAAAAGTTGTTAATGGGTCAACTGTGCCTCTTGTGCCTCCCGGGCCAAATCTGAAGGCCAGTCCTCCCGAAAAGAGTCGTTATCGGTTTATTGGGGCGCCATTTCAGGAGAGCGTTGCTGCACCCTGGCGATGGCCGAAGCCGATGCGTCTTCAGCCGCTCGGAAATGCGTGTACCACGTGCCACAACATAGGCGAGCACAAGTCGTGCAACTACTTCTCAAGTATTGCCGGCGGGCAGATTAACCCAACGGACGTCAGCCAATACGGATCAACCTGGCCACACTCACATTGGATGCCGCCAGACATCGAGAGTAGCGGAATGACGGAAAACGATTGGAAGTTGGATTTCGCTGCCTCACTTAAACAGATCTCTGACTGCTGCACTGACCCATTTGCCGCCGTTTGCCGCAGAAAGCCCTTCGACGATTGAGGAGACTCTTATGGCCCTTCCAAGCGGTACAAGCTCTCTCAAGATTCATCCCGCACTTGGATTTGCGCGCCTCTCCACGAATGCAGACGTTTATGAGTTCGGCCCAAATCCGCAAGCAAGCTACAAATCGAACAATCTAATAAAGCGCCAATCGGTTCGGTTTCGTATTTTTGCCTATGATGCAAACAACCACGGGATCCAAGAATTGACCCCAGAATGGTTGTCAGCAAACGGGTTGCACGCCGTTTGGCATGCTCGTGTTGCAAATCGCAAGATCGCCAGACTTCGGTCGGACGACAGCTACGTTATTAGTGCGACCGCTCAATCCGATGCTGGAGGTGGGCGGCTGATCGGGCGATGCGGCGATTTCGAAGAGGGGCAGAACATTGACCTCGGTACTATAACGCCGGATGGTTTCTTTATTCCGCCTCTCGCGAAAGTGTATGCTCGTCGTGCAGGCGATTCTATGGAACAGGGCGGATTTCACAACCCCGACTTCGCCGATAATACTAGCGACGGCACGATAAGTGTGGAGTTGATCGATCAGCGAACGAACACACCTCTGACTATCCCGACATTTGATGCCTGGATCGCGGTGGCGCCGCAGGATTTTGCCCCCGATTGGGATGATGTTGGTGATGCCAATCTATTGACATATCTCACCGAGCTACTTGCACTTCCCAACCAACCGCCAGCCAACGCCATCAATCAGCAGGCGCGCGCGATTGACCGAAGCGTCCTAGCGTCGGGTACTGCAATCTTCTCGCCAGGGATTGAAGTCAATCTGCAGAATATGACCAATAGTAAATTCTATGCGGGCGCAGCCTTGAATGACCCTGATGAGGTCCGTGTGCGCCCGGGAAGTAGCCCGGCCGGTCCTGGTACTCTGCCGGGCGAACTGACAGCGGGTCTTTGCAGTCCGTGGCAGTTCGATTTTCTCGCTTGTACTTGTTATTGGTGGCCCAATTCACGCCCTGATACGGCTTTTCGTAATGACGCAAATGGTCCAAACGTCAACTGGCTCCGCCGCAACCCCGACGAGCTCGGAGCAAATCTGCCAAGTGGAACGCTCAGTACGCGCGCTGACATTGTCCGGCACGTTGACGAATTAGGCATCATTAGAAAGCAGGGCGACAAGCGCGTCGAAGTGGAGCGCAACAACGACATCGAGCCTGATGTAGCATGACATACAGCAGTCCGTCAGACATGCTCGCCCCCGACGAAATGCCTCAGGCCGGAGCTGTCTCGGATTCGCGTTTTCATGTTTTCGGGACCGGAGACGATCGCGGATTGCTCGTGGTCGATGGCTCACGCATCCATCGGGTCAATCGTAGAGTCGCCGAACTGCTTACCTTCGCAAGGGGCGTCGGCCGTTCTGAACTCGTCGATGACATCTTTGCGGCGTTGGGTATTTCGTCGCGTGCGATCGTAGGAGACGAGCCGCCACCAGAAATTCCTGTGCGTGCTTTCTCGCTCGCGATCGCCCAAAAGTGCAATCTAGGCTGCACATACTGCTATGCGGAAGGTGGCGATTTCGGTGTCAAACCTAAGATCATGCCGGACGATGTGGCTGCCGCTGCAGTCCAGCGTCTGTTGAATGGTGCGGAGACGGGCGGCAACGTCCGGCTCGCATTTCTAGGCGGCGAACCGTTGACGAATCGCGCGGGACTACGCCGTGCGACTGAGCTCGCTGAGCGGATGGCTGCAACCCGCAACATTAGAGTTGACTTTTCGCTAACGACGAACGGCACCCTATTGACGGAGGACGACGCCGAATTCTTGGCGGCACACGCGTTCTCCGTGACGGTTAGCCTTGACGGTGTAGGTGATTTTCACGATCGCTTGCGGCCGTTTCGCAATGGAAGGGGAAGTTTCGATCGCATTGCACGACGCTTGAATCCATTGTTCGAACGGCAAGATCGCATAAACTTGTCCGCTCGAGTAACTGTCACACCGCACAATCTGTCAGTTGTCGAAACGCTACATGGACTGGCCGCGCTCGGGTTTAGCAGCGTCGGCTTTTCGCCCGTACTAAACTCGCCTACAGGACGAGGAGAGATGTCCCAGGACCATCTCGCTTCCATGCTAGGTCAGATGATTGCCTGCGGGAGGGAGTTTGAAGATCATCTGGTTGCCGGTAGGCTCCACCCGTTCGCGAATCTTGCGACAGCTCTACGAGAATTGCATCGCGGGACGCACCGTCCTTATCCCTGCGGAGCGGGTGCGGGTTACCTCGGAGTTTCCGCCGATGGAGAGTTGGCGGCCTGTCATCGGTTTGTGAACGAGCACGAAGGGGCGTTCGGCAATGTGTCAGATGGAATGCGCCAGGAGCGTCAGACGGCCTGGTTGTCTGAACGTCACGTAGACCGCCAAGAGCCCTGTAAGAGCTGCTGGGCCCGGTACCTATGCGGTGGGGGATGCCATCACGAGGTTATCCATCGCGGTCGGCCAGCGTGCGATTACATTCGCGGTTGGCTCACGTATTGCCTAGAGACATATCTTCGCCGGGAGCGGGACTGCGGATGGTGGTTCGACGGCAAAGCCGCGTCAACTGAACAATGATCGACGTTTGTGTAATCGGAGGCGGGCCAGCGGGAGCGATTACCGCCCTGGAGCTAACGCGCCTTGGTTACTCGACTAAACTGATGTGCCTTTCTTCCAAACGTGGCGATTGGCCCGAAGCGGTCAGTCCCCGACTCCCCCCGATGCTGGATCAATTGGGCCTCGCGAGCGTGGTCAATTGTTCAGCTTACACTGACATCGTGGAAAAACGGGTGCAGTGGGGAAGCGGCGACCAACCCAAGCGGTTGTTTTATCCTGGCGGTACGATTGTCAGTCGTGAACTTCTTGATCGGGCGTTGATAACTGCTGCGAGCACAGCTGGCGTTGACCTCGTGCACGCTGCTGCAGGATTGCCTGCTCAGCAGCCTGACGGGACTTGGCAAATTCCGATAGAAAGGGAGAGCCAGAGGATACGCGCAAGATTTGTTGTCTTCGCGAGTGGCAGACGAAAAGTCCCATTCGGTGGTACTTACGCTGCAGGGGCACGGAGGATCGCACTGCACGGATTCACTCGGACCTGCAAGATGATGCCCGGTACTATGGTTGTGGCCAACGCTGCGACCTGCTGGCATTGGGGCGTGTCGCTGCCCGGCGGCACTTATCACGCCCTCGCCTTTGTTCGCGCTAGAAGTCTGGCGGAGCCGCCTATTACAACGCTCCAAAGATCGCTCCCTCAAGAAACCAAATGGGAGCTTCTAACATTTCATGGAGCTGCCGATGCGACGGCCCGAGCGGCCCAAGAGCCTGTAGGACAAGGTTGGATTCGGGTGGGCGATGCATTTTTTGCGGCGGATCCACTTTCGTCTAGCGGACTTTATATTGCCGCGCTCACGGCGGTTCAGGCGGCGAGGGTTATTAACACTATGCTGAGGCGCCCCAGAGACGCCATAGCTGCCATAGAATTCTATAAGAATGTTCAGCAGCAAATGATCTCTCATTTCACGACGACAACGGCGGGCTTCTATGATGCCGACCAGAACGGGGCACCTGGCGTGACCTCCTCTAGTCCTCGTGAGTTGTTGCCTGCCCTCGGAGATCTCGTGATATCTCCATCGATTCAAGTGCGGTTAGTTCCTACGCTCACTAACGATTTGGTTTCCATGGGGGTCGGCGTTTGTCATCCCAACCAACCGCCTTCTGCATTTTTTGAGGGCATTCCTGTCGTTCGGCTCCTTGCTCCCTTGCAGGCAGGCAAAAGCGTCGCTGAGGCGCTAAACGATTGGACTGATCTACCCGGTCAGGACCGCGCGCGATTTGTGCAATTCTTGGTCGAGAACGGTCTTGTAATTGAGAAGAGCACGGAAATTATCAGAGAAGCAGGCCGCATAAGGGGCTTTCATGATTGAGACAACAGCCCGTGCACCTGAACTAGTGACCGAGATGCGCAAGCGTTTGGATGAAGCGGAGCAAAGGCTCAAGGACGGCAGTCCGACGTCGGAGCAAGCACTGATGATGGAGTCAACGCTGGAGCGCATTTGCTCGGACCCATTATGGGTCTTACCGGGCCACATGGATATAACCCGCGGCCGGTTTACGAGAAATGTGCGCAATGCGACCGACGAAAGCCGGATAATTGGAATGACTCCCCCTGGCCGTTCTCCAGAATGAACGGAATGGGAGCCTTGTTCAGCCGGACGCTGCTCTTGCCACGGACTCGACGACGAAGCCGTCGCGCTTGATCGCGCGGATCAGTGCGGGGTTCGCGTGTTGCTCCGGGTGCTCCCATTCGTCCAGTGAGACCGGCACCGTGCAGCCGCTCCCGGGGCGAGGCCCAATCGGATAGCGACATCGATGCCGCCGTCGTCCTGCGCGAACTTCGCGATCGTCGGGCGGATCGGGATCGACGGCGAACCTCGCCTACGATGCCGGCTCTATGAGCGCGCCTCCGCCATCGTGACCACCAACCTCACCTTCGGCGAATGGCCGAGCGTGTTCGGCGACGCCAAAATGACCACCGCGCTGCTCGACCGCTTGACCCATCACTGCGACATTGTCGAGACCGGCAACGATAGCTGGCGGTTCACGAGCCGAGACGACGATCACGCCACCCGCGCTCGTCTCGCCTCCGCTATCCCGGCCAGCTCCGACGAGACGAGCGCTACCAGCAAAGCTCGCCGCGCAAAGGGGTCAAAATTGGACGAGGCGGTCAAATTTGCAAGCCGATTGACACTGCAAATGTCGCAAAATGGATGTTCCGCCGAATAACCTTGCGTGTTAAACTTTATGAGGACAACTGCGTTCTGAGTCATAGCTTCAATTGTCGCCGAAGTAATTGGGATTTGGAACATGGCCGGACCTACGGTTTCCGATCTACTCAGTACCCTGCGTACCCGACGCAAAATATCTCCCTCCGACCACACGCAGCTACTTGCAAATTTCGATTTTTTCGAAAGTCGGCGAAGCGTGATAGAGAGCACTTATAGGGGTAAGTGGGTAGCGGCTCTGGACGAACAGCTTTACGAGGCTCCGCACTTTCGCGAGCTAATGGCTAAGCTAAGGAGCCTACCCAATCACCGATTTGCATACATTGAGCAGCTTTAGGTAGTACCCATCCAATGGCAATCTTACCCGACGGCAGGATCACCACATCCATCCAGATTTCCGATCCAACTCATGGTGTTTCTCCTTCCGCAAATGTGATCGCCGACACTGGAGCAGAACTGAGCGTACTGCCAGACCATGTCCTTTCCGCGTGGCTAACAGGCGCAACTTTTGGGCCGACGGTTACCTTCCGTATCGCAGGCAGCACGATTACGGCGATTGTGGCAAATGGAATAACGTCTCAGGCCCATGTTGAGCCCCATGGCGGGGGTCCCACAGCGGTGGCATCGAGCACAATAGGCATCCCTATCCACTATGTGCCTGCTGGGGCCACACCGTTCGCCGCGTTTGATGGCATCTTGGCGATGGATTTGTTCGATGAATTCAAAGCTGATCCGGTCAAAGATCTCGCAGCAGCGCGATCCTATCTTGCCGAAAGGGGCTGAAACTTAGACGAAACGTGTGGGAGGTATGACATGAGCGAGCAGCTGGCGGATGTATATACCGACACTATTCACCGCAATCTTAAGCAGTATGCGCCATGGCCGGTCGACACACTAATTCGTCTCGGGGACTATGGGCGAATTGAAGGAAGCCAGTTCAAAAGAATCGATAATATTGCAAGAGAGATCGGAATTGAGTGTAGGCCCGCCGAGTCAACCGTAAATCTGGTTTTCGAATTTAAATCAGCAGAGGTTGAAGAGATCAACATAAGCGCCGCGGCCGCCGGAGGTACCGCTCCTGCCTCGGCCAAGGCAAAAGCGACGCTCAAATTTGCCAAACGCAACTCTGTCTATTTTCGTTCGATAAAGCTCAAATATGAGCGAATCGACAATTTTGCCGAAGTGAGCCGAGCGATTATGAGAAGATTCGAGGAGGGCAAATGGCGCGGAAATCACGTCTTTGTTCATGATCTCTTCAAGTCGGGAGGCACCACGATCATTGTATCAAGCAGCGACGGTGCGATGATCGAGCTCGAGGCAGGAGCAAAGGGGATAGTGCAATTTGATTTGGCGGATGCCAGCGCGAAGTTGAAACATACGCACGACGTAAACGTTGGGCTAAAAGTCATCGCGGGCGACCACCTAGTTCCTCTTTTTGGTCTCGCACAAATACGACCGCGTTTTCGTTGGCTGCCCTTCCTCGGTGGACGACTCGTTCAGCCAATGCTTGCAAAGCGAATCGTCTCTGACGAGACTGATCAAACGTCCGGCACCATTCCAGGACACGTTGTCGTAAACCTCAAACCGGAAATATCTCCTGAGATCGCGAAGGATCTTGGGAAAAGCGTGGACGAGGTCTTTCAAGTCGAAGAAATAGCATAGGAAGTTGCACCCTGCAGCTGCTGGATCGGCACTGAGACTTCGGCTGTTCGCCGAAAGATCGCGGTCTGGGACGTCCGCCGCAGATTTGATATGGTCGAGCGGAGCTCTGACTGGAATATCTCATATCACGGTCCTAAGCTTCTCGCGATTTTATGACGCGAATTTTCTGTTAAGCGACGAGTGTGATCTGATGGTCGACCGCACGCGCACCTGCGGTGACGTCGGCGCCAAGCGCCGGCCAATGGCGACGATGTGCTCGATCAGAGTCCCGATGCCGGCCACGCCTGTGTTCGCCAACTCGGGGCTATTGTGCGGTCCAGCCTCCATCGATCGAGATTGTGGTGCCGGTGATCTGATCTGCCGCGGCCGAGCACAAGAATGCCACCGTGCAGCCGAGTTGCGCGGGGTTGCGCGGGGGAAACAAAGTCGAGCGATGGCTGCTTTTCTCGCAGCAACTCGTTCGTCGCCTCCTTCTGACTGATGTGCCTGTCCGTGATGTCGCTGATCTGCTTTTCCACCAGCGGCGTGCGCACCCAGCCGGGGCAGACCGCATTGCAGGTCACGCCGATGCCGGCGGTCTGGCGGTCTCCAGGCCGACCACCTTGGTTAGGCCGACAAGACCGTGCTTCGCTGCGACGTAGTCACCCTTATGGGTTTGAGGCAACGAGGCCGTGCGCAGAGGCGATCCGGCGTAGCGGGCCTGCTCCTCCTGCGCGAATTTTAGATTGGCCTCGGCGGCGGCAACATCCGCGCTGCCCTGCGCGATGACGTCCCGCTGCAAGGCGAGTTGGGCATCACGGAAATCCATTGATACAGCGATTGGGGCGAGCTGTCGGCCAAACGCGTGGCGGATTCTGTGAGAACGAGGACGGTTACTAGTGGTACGCGGTGGTGTCTGCGAGCGGTGCCGCCACACGCGACGGCCGCCCTACCACTGCGCCATGCCGGATGCCAGCCACCTCGTCATCAGCCGCAGCAAAGACGCGATCAGGCTGGTCGATCAACAAGTCTTGCGGCCGCTTCCCGCCAAGGAAGCTATTAACCGAGGCGAACCAGTAAGCGAGACCCCAGTCATCCTTCCGTCCGCGAAATACGCCCAGCACTCTCGCCAGACCCTCGGCCGGTCGATAGCCGGTTGAGGGATTTAGAGCATAACTCGGAAAGTATTCCACGCCGCGATGGCGTACGGCGAAGATCTGCCCGTCCTCCTTCCACTTGTTCGGCTGGGCGCTGGGATTGCTGGCGCTGAATCCTGCCATCTCGGCGATCTGCACCGCGGTCAGCCAATCGCCGTCCTCAAGCACGGTTTTGCGCGCTTCGGCCGTCATGCGCGCCTCAGTGCCGGTGGGCGTTTCGAAGCCCGACGGCCGAGTGGGATCGTCAGCAGAGGCCATGGTTTCCAATCCCAACTAGGAGGCAACTATGCACATAGCACGATAGCCGAGACCATCGAGCAGACCAACCGAAGTGGACCATGGGACCGCATTCTGGCCAGTCCACGTCAAGAGTTGAAGCCGCCAGCATCCCGCCAACTACCTATGCGCCCACTGCCACCGAGTCCACACGGAGATCCGGTTCAAGCGTCATGGCATTTCAACGCGCTAATCCGAATAGCCGGGTATAATAGCCCGAATGTGGTCCCACGCTTTGGGAAGCGTAGGTTAAGCAGTCTCAACGACCGCGCCCCGAATGCGCCTCTGAAACCGGGCTGCAGCCGGGAATTCGATAGCGCGGAATCATTTCGACTGCTCTCCTCAGCGTCTTTGGCCATTTGGCGCCGTACTTCGCAGACACCGAGCCACTGCCGTGCCCCTGGATGAAATCCGCGACCTGCGCATGCATTCCGACGTGGCGAGACTGCGATTTCCAGCGGTGCCGCCAGCCGTGGTTGGGCCACACGTTGTGATCGACGGGCAATTCTCTGACCCACTCTGCCAGTCGCTCGCCGACCTTCTGGTAATGAGGGTGCGCACCCTTGCCGGCGCGTGATCTCGCCGGATCATAGAATAGAGGCTTTCGAAGCTTTTTACGCGCTGCGACATAAGCAAGCAGACCCTGCTCGTCCAGATGGGAATGGATCGGGACAAGACGCTTCTTACGCCCCTTGGTGCGCTCCTTCGGTAGACTGAAGCAGAGGACGCCCTGAGCCGTCACGATGTCGGACGGCAGGAGGGATGTAATCTCGTTCACCCGCGCGCCCGTATAGGCGCAGATCCAGGGGATCCATCGTCGCGCCGCCGCCATTTCGACCGAAAGCAGATTCGATCCCTTCTGAAGGGTCGCGGTCAGGATCGTGCGTGCGTCCTTGTCGCTGAATCCCTTCTCGTCCTCGTCCTTTTCGGTCTCGACGTTTCGAACCACGACGCCAGATACGGGATTGACCGTCAGCTTGTCCTCGTCCACGAGATACTGGCAGACCGCTTTCAGGGCGGCGAGATGCACGTCCTTGACGGTCCGCGGCGCGCGTTTCCTGACCTCTCGGCCAATCCTCACCTCTTCCTGGAGAAGTTCGTTCTTCCAGTCGATGACCTGCTTCTTCGTCACCTTGACGAGATTCGAATCCTTGGCCCAATCGGTGAATTCCTGGATGACCGGTCGCCACCGCTCCAGGGTTGACGCAGCCAGACCGGCTGCTTCGGCGTACTTGTCGAACCAGGTCAGGGCGTCGAGTTTTTCAGGTTCGGGCGGCGGGTAGTTCGCAACATGGGGGGAGGGTGAAAAGTCACCGTTCGCGGCGCGCACCAGGTCGGCTGTCGCGTGCCCCCGCGCCTTGAAGAAGGCGCGCATGAACAAGGTTTGGCTGCTGGGATCGAGCCGCAGTCTTTTCCGCTCCAGGAAGCCGATAATCTCGTCCCAATAGGCGAACAGCTGCCAATTGGGGTGCCAGATGAGCGGCTTGGATTTCTTCTTGTGGACTTGCGCCGCCTCGTAGGCCGCGGAAGTAGGGTCGTTGCCGTGCTTTCGACGTATTCTCGGTAGTACTCTCCGGCAAGCCCAACCGCTTGCCTGGGGCTGAGCGTGGTGAAGGGTAAGTCCTGGGTCACGGGGTCGGGCAAGCCCGCCCTCAGCGCCTCGAGCCGCTTCTCCCACTCGGATTCGAACTCCAGCGAGAGGCTAGCGCAGCGGACGGTGGCGATCCGCTCGTCCTCGGTCTCCAGCGAGGCCAGATCTCGCCGCGCCCGACGATGTCGCGGTAGCGCTGCGGCACCCGCTTGCGCAGCCAATAGGATTTGCTTTTCTTGTCACGCAGGACCGGCGCAGGCATACGAACGACCATGGCTGTGTAGCATCCCTGTGTAGCACCCGGATGCTGCGTAAGCCCTTATCAGACCGGAACAATTTGAACGGACTGACAAAATCCCGCCGATGGGTTAGGAATCCCTCCCTCTCCGCCATCTGACCGCGACGTTAGAAAACCCGGTAAAACAAGGGGCGCCAAGAGTCACCGGATTCGATGGTGAAGACCCGCATGTGGAACCGAAGGTAAAATTTGACTCAAATGGCCATCATTCGGGACTTGATAAAGCTGAATCCCTGGGCCGCCGTCCCTAAGGACGGCCTTTGTGACGGCCCTGGCGCGCGTCACGATGGCTTCCGCTTCGCAGGACCCACACAGGCGTTGGGCCGGACGTCTCGATGATGCCCCGCCAAATCTCGATGCCAAATCAACCAACCGCCTGGGGATGGCAGATCCGGGTGGCCGCTGCTTCGATTCTGGTCAGCCATTCGCTTCGCTCTTCAGGGGGCGGTCGAGCGCGAGCAGCTGAGCGATCCGAATAGCAGTTGCCCGCCGGGACATCGCCGGAGATCACTCTGGAGAGATGCGGGTGGCCGATGCCAAGCCGAGCTGCCAGCTCAGCCTGGTTCATTCCGCGCCTAACAGGGCTAATAACGCGCCAGCGCCCGTACCCTCTATGCGGTTGTTTAGGCGCTTCCAGCGCGTCGCAAATCCGACCAGCCGAGTTGGTTGGAGGGGCACGACGTTCCTGCCTGAGACGGTAAAGCCGAATATTGCTCCTCCGCTTTTGCCGAACGGATCAGGCGGAGTGACATGGCCCGTCAAACCTCGTGCGCCATCCTTCTTGCCAAAGAGAACTGAAATCCCGCCGTCCATCGATTCCGTCGCGAAGTTCGAATAGGCTTCCATCGGAGTTTCAAGCGTTGATCTGTCGACCCGTTTGGCGGCCGAAGCGGGATATCCGACCACCGAGGCGTAAAATGTTTCTCCAACCGGCGCGGGGCGTCCGATCATTTGCTGGGGAAGAAATGGAATGTGCGACAAGGCCCCCAGTTCCGCTTCTGACAGAACTCTAGCGGCAATGTCGTGTTTCGCCGAAACGATGAAGTCGGGGCTGAGCGCGCGACTGTTGCCGTCGGCACCGAAAAAGAAGAGCGGAGAACTTGCGTTGTCGCTTAAAACATGGGCGGCGGTCACGAGCACCTTTCCCCTTCGATGTTCCAACGCGACCGCGCTTCCGACCAGGCGAGGGCGCATGCGTTCGTCCGCTCCGATGACAGGGATGACGCTCCGCCTCAGTCTATCAATTTCGACGTCCACCGCGGACCGCGACGATGCGCCGATCGCCAGCTTGAATGAGACCTTGAATCTTGTGCCCTTGCGACGAACCCAGTTGCTCATTTTCGATTGATTTTCATCCGGTCGCCGGTGGATCAGCCATTCGCCGCCGCACTTCGGTTACAAAGGGTGAGGGGCGCGATGCCGAATAGACGATGTGCAGTTCCTCATGTGGCCGCGTGAAGCCCACATAGAAAGCCCTGCGCGCCTCTCGAGCTTCGGATTCCGTCGCGCCACTTCGCGGAATTCGACCAGCATCCATAGCAAAGAGGATGACGAATCGGAACTCTCGTCCTTTGGCGCTATGCAGACTTGAAAGAGTGACGCGCTCGTTCTGCTCCCCATCGCCAGCAAACTGCTCGAGCGTCATGCCGTGTACGTCTCCCCCATCCGCGCATCTATCGATGAACGTTTGGAGCGTCTCGGCCTCGTACGCTGCCATATTGTCGGACAATAGCTCGCCCAAAGCTTCCGCTCGGACTCCCACGAGCCATTCGTAAATTGACGCCGATCTCTCTCGGCGGCTCCACAGAGAGCCGATGAGTTGTCGTTGAAAATGGACCCGGCTGTCCGGTGTTGTCAGCATGTCTGCGAAGAGCCGAGTACCGTCTCTCATCAACTTCGAAAAGTCTGGCTTTCCGGTTCGCCAACCGCTGCAGCACCACAATGCGCAGGCTTCGAGCCATCGCATGATCCGACTCGATCTAGGATAAATGGCGTTCGCATCCGAGCGCAGAGTCCCTAAGCCGTGGTCACTCGCGGCCTGCGCCACCGCGTCGCCGATCACCTGCGAGCCGAACGCGGAGGTCAAGCGCGTCCACCCCAAGGCGATGCCGGCGATCCTGACGACGGCGGTGGAATACGAGGTCTGGCTCACGCGCCCCTTGGGACGAGGCGAGGTCGCTGCAGCGGCCCCTCCCGGACGGCTTGCTGCGGATCGTCGCCACGGGCGAGAACGAAGACCCGGCACTGGCCGCCTGAGCGAGGCAATTCGGCAGAAAGCCACAGCTAAATTGACGTTCGCGGCTGTGCAAAGGGCGGCGGAACACGTGGACTAGCAGCGGCTCAAGCGATTTCGAATCCCTGCTCTGTGCTAACCGCCGGGAACGAACCGGGCGGCACAAGGATTCGTCCCGGCGGGAGCGATGTCGATGTTGATGACCCAGGAGAGACGACCGGCGATCCGGACGCTGCGCGGCTGGGCGATCTACGTGCTGCAGGAAGTCGGCGCTATCCGCGAATGGAGGAGCACGGCTGGATGAAGGATCGCGCCGAACCGCACGCCCGCGATCGCGCTTATGACATCGCTCGTCGGGATCCGCCGGCAGGCGTTTCTCCCGACGAAGCCACAGATGCGATCACAGAACTCTTGGATTCGGTCGGCGATACCTGCCCCGAGTGTCCGTCCAAGGACTTCGTCTGACGCTGCACGACTCGATCGCGAACGTCTATAATTTAGGGATGGTCCGGTCCGATTCAGAGCAAGGCGACTCGAACGCGCCTCACCGCAAGATCATCCATATCGACATGGATGCGTTCTATGCGTCCGTGGAACAGCGCGATAATTCTGACCTGCGCGGAAAGCCGGTCGCGGTGGGCGGCTCAGCAGAGCGTGGGGTCGTGGCGGCCGCGAGCTACGAAGCCCGCAAATTTGGGGTCCGTTCTGCAATGCCGTCCGTGACGGCGAAGCGACAGTGTCCCGACCTGATCTTCGTCAAGCCGCGCTTCGAGGGTCTACAGGGCGATCAGCCGACAAATCCGCGAGATCTTCGCCGAGCACACGACCATCATCGAACCTCTGTCTCTCGACGAGGCCTATCTGGACGTCACCGAAAATCTCCAAGGCATCCCGCTCGCCAGGGACATCGCCTTGCGCATCCGCGAGAAGATCAAGGCGGAGACTGGCCTCAATGCCTCGGCAGGCATCTCCTACAACAAAGAACGAATCGAAGAAGGCTAATTCCGATGACAAGCCGGCATCGGATGATCCGCCTGATCCGCCTAAACGACCGGAGTCCGAGAAGAAGGCTGAAAAGCCAATCGTCGGCGAAGTGAAGACGCTCAGTAATTTGGAGAAGTTTCAAATTGCGGTTGGTATAGTTGTCTCGATAGCGACAGCCTTGATCGGTTGGCAAACCTTCAAGCTCGATGAAAGGGCGAAGGAAAGCAATTCTCAGCTTAAGATAATTGAGCAGCAACTTGCCGAGACAAAATTCGGGTTCGAACGAATCAAAGACATCTATGATCGGACGGAAAAATACCTTTCGGCCGAAAAGCAAGATGAGCGGCGTGGTCGCGCGTTGGTAGTCCTTATTAATAGCTTGCCAGCTTCAACGATACGGTCGGACTTACTCCAGATTGTCGTCCGCGAGGCGGCCTCCCCTACCGTAGCGAGCACCGCCGCCGATGCTCAACAGGGCAAAACACCAGAAAGAAAGGACATCGTTACCCCTTCTCTTGGGAACAAGTTCATTGGGAAGAGCAGTTTTCGCTTTTTGGAAGATGGCAGAGGTATACAAGCAATTGAGGGATTTCAATTTCAAGACTCGAAAGGAGTTCTGTGGGAGGTGCCGCGCGGACAAATTACCAATGGTGCTGCAATTCCAAGATCGCTGTGGAGTGTTTTTGGGTCGCCGCTTTCAGGCGAGTTCATAGCCGGCAGCGCACTGTTAGATCGTTACACGGCCGATCAAACCCGTCCTCGCGAACAGGTCCTGCAAATGTATCGCGAAGCACTGATCGCGTCCGGAGTGAGCGAGACGAAGGCCTCAGTCCTTTATAACGCAGTGAAGTCGTTTGGACCCAACTGGACGCAGACAAAATAGAAGCGTCGTTCTCGCCTAATGAGCAGAGAAATTCGCTGGACTCAGCAAGCCGGTTTAACTCTTAGCGCGTGTTGGCATACTCGGTTGCTGCCGCTTTGCAGGCCGCCATCTTCAAACAGGCCATCACAGCGCCATCCCGCAGGGCATTCTCATACGAATCGTCTTTGTGGTTCGCGTGAAGATAGGCCCCGAACAGGGCAGCGGCGACCAAGATCACGACGTAGCGGGCTCGCTCCAATATTAGCCGCGCCCTAGGGTTCTTCTCGATGCGGGTGACCGTTGCCAAGAAGATGCCCGGCGTGCTCACGAGAAGGATGACAATTTGGAGGCTGTCCGACTCGACACCCAGCCGCTTGAGAAGCTGATGTTCGAGCCAAAGGCAGTACGGCATGAAACATGAACGGCTCCCCGAAGGATGCAGTTTCGAATCGAGATGTCCGATGGGGCGAGGTTTGCGTACCCTAAGGCGGTCACCGGCTTGGAAAAGCGTGTCTGTGTCTTCAACAACGATTTCATTGCGGCTAACTTGCGATGGGAATCAGGTGTAGCAAGTCCCATCTTCTACATCGGTGCTGACCAAGCAGAAGCGGCGAAACAACTCAAGGCGCTGGAGGCCGTCCTGCCGGCTATGCTGGCGAGCTGTTGAGATTAGCAGATTAGCGGCCTTTAACAGGCACAATCTCACGAGCTACGCTGATATCGTAGACTATCTTAGTTCGCCAATCTCAGAACGTCGTCTGAAGCAGAACATTCGGATGAGTAAGCTTCGTCTGCGGGCGCTTGCGCAGGGATCAAAGACCTAGCACTTGATCCGGTCACTCGGCACATGGGTCAACGGTTGGCATTACGGCCGCTCTAAGACCCATTTTGGGAGGCGGATCGCCCGTGAGCCCCAAACACAAGGCTGTGTAACAAGCCAACGGAGGGCTTGAAAAAATCTTAATTCAATAGGGTAAGGTAGCGGCTCACGCAATCCCGCTAGTCACTTTGTTCAAGTTGGCCGCTTCGAAGTCGTCCCATCCAGAAGCGCGAACATTGGTAATGACGATCCGTGCTGGCCAAGGCTTACCAGCTCCATCTCCTCGCTCATCGTCCGTGTAAGAGCCTCTGCTGGTAGATGGATGAGTCCGTCCAGATGGGAGCCAAGTCGCTTCTCCGCTGCGGTAATTTCAGAATCGCTCGCAATGGCAAACAACGCCTTGAAACCATGGCTTGTGAACCATTCCATCCGCCGAAGTTCGAGCTCCTGTCCGGCATCAACGGGTACGCCCGCCGCCGACCGCTCGATCATAGATGCAGGCGGGAAATTGGCGACGCCGGTGATGCCGGCATCCTTCAACGATTCGGCAATATCCTCCCAGCAAGCGAAGGGGTCGATCATGAGTATCGCCGCATAGACATGAGGAGCGGACGTTGCCTTGTCGAGGGTTAGCAAGTCTCGCAAAAGACACTCATTCCAGTCGAGGATTGGCAGAGTCGCCATGACCAGCAGGGAGCCTTCTGGAAGGCTGCGCAAAGAGGGCGCGTAGACTTGCAATTGTGCGCCTTTAGCTATGTCCGAGATGTGTGTGGCAAGTTTGCCGGGAACTCTCGCTCTCACCGTTTCTACCCAATCTTACTCATTTGGACGCCTCGCCGATCTTATACCCGGGCAGAGCCGGGTCTAGACCACCTGTTGTTAGGAATGGTTCTGGGAGGAAGATCGTGTCTCACCATTGTACGGACGACCAGAGGTCGGCCCGGGATGGTAACCTGTCCGAACTGGCGATTGGATCCGCGACTACGAACGCGGTCGCGATCGTGGCCACGCTGGATACCAAGGGCCGCGAGGCGTCTTACCTTGCCGGCATTATCAAGGCGTGCGGCCGCAAGACCATCCTGATCGACGTCGGGACTAAGAGGGATAACGGCAACAAACAAGCCGATGCGAAGGCCCCCACCGAACTCTTGAAGCAGATTGCTGAAAGGACGCGCAGTAAGGTTGGTGATCTCCTGGGAGCAGGAACGATCAGCGCGATTGTCGGGGTTGCGGGTGGCAGGGGGAGCGCGGTTTTCGGCGAGGTTGTGTCTGAGCTGCCTTATGGCTTTCCGAAACTTCTGGTGAGCAGCGCAAGGCCTGCGCTACTCGCCGAATTGGCCACTCACAGCGACATCATCCTCTATCCGACGCTGGTCGATCTCTTCGGCATCAATGTCTTTACCACAAGGGTGCTCGAGAACGCGGGGCGGGCCATTGCGGCCACGCGCTATGCTCCCGCCAAGCTTGGACGAGACAAGAAGATCGTTGCGATCACTGCCTTCGGCGTGACCACGCCGGCGGCGAATCAGTGCGCAGCGCGGCTTGCCGACGCCGGCGTAGACGCGATCGTCTTTCCGGCTAACGGGGCGGGCGGCCGTAAAATGGAGCAGCTGATCGCGGCTGGTGAATTCGACGCCGTCATTGATTTGACCACAACGGAGCTCGCAGACGAAATCGTTGGAGGCACCGCAAGCGCCGGTCCGGATCGGCTCAAGGCAGCGTCGCGGCAAAAGATTCCGCAAGTGATCGCACCCGGTGCGGTCGATATGGTCAATTTTGGCCTGCCATCGAGCGTTCCTGATCAGTTTCGCGGTCGGCAGTTCTACGCCCATACGCCTTACACGACGCTCATGCGCACAACTGCGTCTGAGAACGCGAGCATTGGCCGGCTCACGGCAGAACGGCTATCGCGAGCAAAAGGACCCGCAATGGTCCTTTGGCCGGCGAAAGGCGTATCCGATTACGACCGCCAAGGCGGCATCTTCTACGATCCCGACGCCGACAAGGCTTGGCTGGATGCGGTCAAGGAACATCTCTCCGCCCACGTCGTGGTCCGCGACCTGAACTGTCACATTAACGATGGCGAGTTCGCCGAGGCTGCCGCGGCATGGATCCTGGAACAACTCACGCAAGAAGGCTCATCCCATGCGGATGTTTGACCGAGCCGAAATTCTTTCCAGGATCCAAGGACAGGTGGCGGAGCGAAGAGCAATTCTCGCGGCAGGAAGTAGCTGCGGCCTGGTCGCGAAATGTGCCGTTCTTGGAGGTGCCGACATGCTGGTGGTCTACTCGACCGGCCTGTCGCGTCTGATGGGGCTTCCCACGAGCCGGATTGGCGATTCCAACGCACGCACGCTGGAGCTTGCGGCGGAAATTCGTAACGTGGTGTGTTCCGTGCCGGTGGTTGGCGGTATCGAGGCTTGGGATCCTCTCCGGCTCGACCTCGATGCTCTCTTGGACAAGTTCTGGGCTGCTGGGTTCTCCGGCGTCATCAACTATCCGACGATCTCCACCATGGGTGACAACTGGCGTGACCGCCGCGGCCGCGTCGGCTTCGGCTTTGAACGTGAGGTCGAGCTGATCGCTCTCGCGCGCAAGAAGAATATCTTTTCGCTCGCCTATGTCGCAAGCCCTCAAGACGCCAAAGCGATGGCAAGTGCAGGGGCCGACTGCATCGTCCCACATGTCGGCGCAACGCGCGGCGGCCTGGTCGGTCATGAGGACGGGCAATCCATAAAGGAGGCGATCCGGCGCATCAATGAGATCAATGCGGCGGCGCGAAGCGTCCGGTCGGACGTCCTCTCGCTTTGCCATGGTGGGGCAATTGCCGAGCCTGAAGATACGATCGAGGTCTATCGAACGACCGAGTGTGTCGGCTTTGTTGGCGCATCCTCAATCGAAAGAATTCCAATTGAGCGGGCAGTGAAAACAGCGGCGGCGGAATTCAAAGCTGTCCCGCTTCCGCAAACTCATTGATGTTCACTGCAACGTGCAGCGAGGCCGTATGAACACACCAAATGACCGCGCTAAACCGGACACGATCGCTTTCGCCTCAAAAGGAGGCACGAGGCCTGATCAGGACTGGGAGACAGATGTCCTCGTGATCGGCAGCGGCGCGGCTGGACTGTCGGCGGCGCTGTATGCGGCAAAGGCCGGACTGCGCGTCATTGTATGCGAGAAATCTCCGCGACTTGGCGGAACGACGGCCCTGTCGAATGGCATGATCTGGGTTCCTTGTTCTGCCCAGGCGCGCGCGGCTAACATCGATGACACCATCGCCAATGCGAGGACATACCTGCAGCATGAACTCGGCGTTCATTATCGGGCGCAATTCATTGATGCTTATCTTGAAGACGGCCCGGCGGCGCTAACCGCGCTCGAGAACGGCACGAGTGTCAAGTTTACCTTGGCCTCTACGCCCGATTATCACTCGAGCCAACTTGGCGGCGCTGATACGGGACGGGCACTGAGCCCCGCCCCCTATGATGGGCGGCTTCTAGGCAATGACTTCGATTTGATTGGTGACCCCATTCGCTTTGTGCTCGGGGGCATGATGATCTCATCGAGTGAGGTGAGAAGCTTTCTCAACCCGCTCCAATCTGTTGCGTCGCTCAAGCACGTCTTAACTCGCCTGAGCCGCTATGCGCGGGATCGGCTCAGGTTCAGACGTGGTACTGAGCTCAGCGGCGGGAATGCCTTGATCGCGCGGCTGCTGGTGAGCCTGCGCGAGTACGGCGTAGAAATTTGGCCATCTTCTCCAGCGCTCGAACTCATCAAGGAAGGCGGGCGCGTCACCGGTGCCGTTGTCAAGCGGATCAACCTTGACATCCGCGTGCGCGCCTCGCGTGGTGTTGTTCTCGCAACTGGCGGCTTTGCCCGGAACGCGCAGTTGAGGGCGGGCCTCAGTGGTGCACACCAGCATGACGTTACGTTGGCCCACGCCGATGTTAACGGTGACGGCATTGGGCTTGCAACCACGCTCGGGGCCGCCATCGACAAAGATGTCGCATCCGCCGGCTTCTGGACCCCAGTTTCAATCCTGAAACGCGGCAGCGGCTCGCAGGTTGTGCCATACGGCTGGCTCGACCGCGGCCGTCCTGGGGTCATTGCTGTCGGTCCGAATGCCAGACGCTTCGTCAACGAATCGAATTCGTACCACGATATTTGCCTGGCAATGTTTGAAAACGGATATCCAACAGATAAGCGATTCTACTTCATCTGCGATCACCAGTTCGTGCGATTGAGGGGCATGGGACACCTGCTGCCATGGCCCTGGACGTTGAGCATCGGTAAATATGTCCGTCTTGGCTACATCAAGGCAGGTGAAACGATTTCGGAGCTCGCAAAGCAGCTGGGACTAGATTCCGCCGTGCTTCAAAAGACGATCGAGGAACACAACGCGCACGCTGCCCAAGGACGCGATCCCCTCTTTAAGCGTGGGGAATCGGCTTTCAATCGAACGCTCGGCGATCCGACCGTGGGAAAAAATCCAAATCTTGGACCCATCAAAGACGGACCATTTGTCGCGTTGCCGATCGTTCCGGCAACGCTTGGCACGGCGACCGGATTGGCGACCGACAGTTACGGAAACGTCCTGGATGCACAAGGCAACGCAATTCAGGGTCTTTACGCTTGCGGCAACGACATGACGTCGCCGATGCGCGGAATTTATCCCGGGGCAGGCATAACAATCGGTCCCGGCATCGTATTCGCATATCGCACCGTCAACGCAATAGTGCTTTCCGCTGATCAGGAGCAAAAAGCCGTCGCTTCCGGAGCTTGACCGTCTACCACACTCGTGTGTGGCAGGAGAATATGTGCTCGGGTCCGGGGCGCGCATCGATAGAACTGGAGTCGGACAGCCTTCATCAGCAGCTCTCAGCGTACGTTCGTCCCGACCCGCGACATTCTCGAGATGGCGGCCGGGTTCGAGCGTGGTGAGCCCCGGCGGAAGGGGAGATCGCCGCACCAACTGTCTTCGATGTATCGCAAAGAGCTGGGCTCCCATAGGTATTCCAAGGCACATGACAACGGGAGAAATCGATCGTTCAGCAGCTAGGCTGCGTAGTGACGAATCGAAAATGTCAGGACAAGCCGCGCAGGCGTCTGCTTCCCCGACGCGATCGCAATCGGCCGGCCGCGAGGCAGTGATGCAACTCGACAAGATCGATTTTCGTCTTCTTGATCTCGTCCAACGAAACAATCGCCTCTGTAGTGAACAACTTGGCGGGAAGGTCGGCTTATCCGCATCCGGAGTTCAACGTCGCCTGAAGCGCCTTCGATCCAAGGGGGTCATAGAGGCCGACGTTTCCATCATTTCTCCAAAAGCAATTGGACGGAATGTGACGGCAGTGGTTCTCATGTCCTTAGAGCGCGCGCGTGCCGACACCGTTGATCGTCTAAAGCGGCAAATTCGCAAGATGCCTGAAGTGATGAGCGCATTCTACGTTACAGGTCTGGCTGACGTCGTCTTGCTAGTTACCGTAAACGATATGGAAGATTACGAGCGGTTTGCCCGACGTCTTACAGAGGAAAGTGCAGACATAAAACGCATTGAAACAATGGTTGTCATGGATCGGTTCAAAGCAGGATTCACTTTGCCAATAGCGTCCATCGCATAGTGTTAAGCGACTGACGAAGAGGACATTGGCTTGCTCAACTGCCGTCGACCGCAGTCCGTAAGGGTCGGCTTTGGACTTTATGGCTAGATCGATCATATTCTTTCAGGGGGATACGTTGCGTCGCTCGCGTCACGCCAAGATCGTGGCAACCGTCGGTCCGGCAAGTGCCGAGGCTGATACGATACGTGCTCTCTACCTTTCCGGGGTAGACATCTTTCGGCTAAACTTCAGTCACGGAACCCACGAAGACCACGCCAAGAGTTATGTGTGTATCCGTGAACTCGAGCGGGAATTCGGCCGGCCGATAGGCATCCTGCAGGATCTCCAAGGTCCAAAGCTCCGCATCGGCTCCCTTGAAGAAGGCAGGCTGGCTTTGCGTGCTGGTGAAACGGTCCGCTTTGTGATCGACGGAGCCAAGGGAGCAAAGCAATCGATACCCTTGCCTCATCCGGAGATTTTTGCGGCCGTCCATCCCGGACAAGAACTTCTCATTGACGATGGCCGGGTGCGCTTGAGGGTCACCGAGCCAGGAGACGGAGAAATCGTTGCGCAAGTGGCGGTCGGAGGTCTGATTTCGGACAACAAGGGGGTCAACGTGCCGGGGGCCATGCTCGACTTATCTCCACTCACCAAGAAAGATCGCGCCGACCTCGCGTTCGGCATTGAACTTGGGGTCGACTGGGTGGCCTTGTCCTTTGTTCAGAAACCGTCCGACCTGATCGAGGCACGCGCCATCATTGGCGAGGCCGCAGGTCTGATCGCCAAGATCGAGACGCCGATGGCGCTCGATCGCATCGACGACATCATTGGCTTGTCGGACGGCGTTATGGTGGCGCGCGGTGATCTTGGCGTCGAAATCCCGGCCGAGGAGGTCCCTGGCCGGCAAAAGGAGCTCGTGCGCGCCTGTCGGCGTGCCGGAAAATCCGTCATCATCGCAACGCAAATGTTGGATTCCATGGTGGCTGGGCCGACGCCGACGCGGGCGGAAACCTCAGATGTTGCGACCGCGATCTATGATGGAGCCGATGCAGTGATGCTATCTGCTGAATCGGCAAGCGGGGCCTACCCGGTCGAAGCGGTTGCCATGATGAATCGCATCATCAAAAGCACGGAACGGCATCATCTCTATCGGTCGCTGATTGAGGCTTCTCGAGCTGACGTGGAGAGTACCCCTTCGCATGCCGTCGCGGCCGCAGGGGCAGATCTTGCGGCTACAATTGGCGCCAAGGTCATCATCGGCTTCACGGCAGGCGGGACGACAGCCGCTCGGATCTCGCGAAGCCGGCCGCCGGTGCCGATCCTTGCCCTTACTCCGGATGAGAGAGTGGCTCGGCGCATGAGCTTGTTGTGGGGGGTGCACAGTGCAGTGTCCAGCGATCCTTCTGGCTATGAGGAGATGACGCGCATCGCCTCGGCGGCCGCGCACCACGAGGGCTATATTCGATTGGGCGACTTGGCTGTGATCGTCTCTGGAGTGCCGTTTGGACTTAGAGGCGCGACAAACAATCTTCGCGTTGTCGCTTGTTAAGACAATGCCCTTGAATCGCGCTGCAGAAGGCCACCCGATCGCCATATGGACCACGCTCAGGATTCAGCTGTGACCGGGAGCCGGTATTGCTTGAGTTCGAGGCAGCATCAGCCTTCCAAGCTGAATACGAGGGTTCGATTCCCTTCACCCGCTCCAATGTTTTCAAGTGCTTCCGGCATGCTCAACTTCCATTCGGACAAGCGGTCTTCTGCTCATTCGGACAAATATCCGCCTTTTGTTCGAGCCGCGCGTCGTTTCCTCACCCCGTTAACGATCTGCCGTGTCGTGCGCTTGGTGTACTTCGGCAGTACCTTTGGTGTCGTGTGACGCCCCTGCGCCATAATCTCGCGATCGGTCAACTCCGCATCGCCCGTTTCCGTGAAACCGCCGTGGCGGAATGATGTAAACGATAGCTCCTCGCGCAGGTTGGCGGCCTTGATCACCTCTTTGACCTTGCGGCTCATGTGTGTGAAATCGGGCTGATCGGGTTTCGGCCATGTCGGCCAAGGGCCGCGACTGCCCCAGTCTCGACACAGCAGCAGGCCGCCGATGCGCTCGCGTTTTATGGCGTCAAGCTCCGCCATCAGCTCAGGATAGAGCGGGACGCCTGCATCATCGAACAAGGGAATCCAGCTTTCCTGCTTAGTCTTTTCATCGATCACGCGCACCATGTTCGGGCGTTCTTTTGGGCGATAGTGCGACACGTCAAAGGTTGCGAAAATGTCAGTCTCGCGTTGCAACCACTCCCAACCGATAAGCGCAGCAGTCGCCAGTGATGGCAGGCCAAGCTCGATGGCCTTGGAGCGAAAGGCGATCAGCTCCTCGTAGGTCGCTGTCGGCGTCTCGCGATTCGATGAGCGCAGGCCCATCTGCGCAAAAGGGTTGACCAGCGGCAGCTTACCCGGATGACGCCGCGCAACAACGTTCCACGCGCGGCGGCAGGATTTCATCGAATGATTCACGGTGGTGCGCCGCTCACGCTCGATCACGTTGCCGTCGCTGTCGGTGGTCTTGAGGATGAGGAGAAGATCATCAGTCAACGCCGTATCGATCGCTGATAGGCGTTTCTCGCCGAGCCGATTGCCATCTTTCAGGACGTAGCCGCCGACCAGCTTGAAGCCGACCTCGTGGTTGCGCTTCGATTTCGGGTCGAGCTTCGTGTACCGACGATCGGCGCGATATTCGGCAAACATCCAGTCGAGCGTTCCGGGGGCGCACGTGCCCTGCAGCACCGGTGCGGAATTGGTTTTGCCCGAACGCCAAGCGTCGAAGGCAGGCAGGAGAATTTTCTCGGCGCGCGAAACAGCAGCGGCATAGTCGGTGCCGAGTGGCCCGCTCTCAACTGTGCATCCCGCCTTCTTGGCCCACGAAGGGACGTGAAAGAAGTAACCCCAACCCCCAGCTTTGAGCGGTTTGCGCTCGACATAGCGAGGCACGCAGAAGCGCGATGCTCTCGCTGATGCGGTGGCCGAGCTGAGCAATCAGATCGGCGATGTCGAGCGCAAGCTTTCCAACGAGCGGCTGGCGACCGAACGCAAGGCCGCTGCCGACAAGCTCGCCGCACAGGTCGACGATTTCGAGCACCGGCTTCCGGGCTTCCTTCAAGCGTCGCACGAATTCACCGAATCGGCACAGGCGTTGGCGCCGGTTTCGTTTGAGTCTGCCGAGATTGGGGCTCACCTCCGCAGCTTGGCCGGCGAAATCGAAATTGCGGCCGCGTTTGTCATTGCCGACATGCGCAACGCTGTGCTTGCGGTCTTGAGCGGCGATCGGCCGATTCCGCGTGAGCCTGCAGAGGTGGTCGAGCTGATCCCGCCTGCGGTCAATGCGCCACCGACAGAAGAATGCGTGCCGATGTTCTGCGTCCATGGTTGCAAATGGCGCGCGGCGGATGGGACGCAGACGTTCGGCCCGCAATACGAGGACATCGAGCTTCCAAAGCGGTTGCTTGCGCGCGCATCGGCGCGCGGCGCAATCGTGCGCATGGATGATCCGAGGCGCAAGCAACTGCGTGGCGTGCGCGGTGGAGCGATGCGTATCGATGCGCCCGACGTGATCGATCTCGATGCCGAACCACAGGAGCCGGAAGCTGAGACCTCGGCGAGCACCGAATTCACCGAGATCGATCGTGGCCCTGATCGCGTTTTGCGGATTGTGCCATGAACCGCCGGCTCGCCGACATCCGGGCACGAATGCAGTCCCGACAAGCGATGCACGACCGCGTGCAGGTGTTCGAAGATTGCGCTGACGATGACTGAATTCGTGCAGCCTGCCGTTCCTTTGCGGGCGGATTGCACGATGCGCGAGCGGCCCGCATGTGCCGACCGCGAGACGGCTTGTGATCGAGACGGTGGCGAAATTGGCAACAAAAGCCGTCGACGCTCCGAGCCCGGGCGGCCACCGCTGGCGGCGTCGGCGGTGGCCGCAACGAAGGGATTGGGTGATCAATTGGCCGATCGAGATACAGGCGCGAATCCAGAAAGCCGGGACTACCGAATCGCGCTCCACGAAGCCGCGCATCTGACGGCGGGTCGCTGTCTTGGCGCGCTGTTCGGCGGCGCGACCATCGATGCTGATCCTGCACTCGGGTTTAGCGGCCGATGCTGGGGGCCGGATTTCGAGCTCCGCTTTGCATCGGAGGAGGATCGTAGCCGATTCGTTGCGCAGATCGATATGCTGATGCCGGAGGATGGCGAGAGCCATGCCGAGAACATCGCCTATGCACACTGCTTGTGCAGCATCACCCAGTTGAGTGCCGGGAGCGAGGCCGAACGAATACACCTTGGCGTGGCGCGGCCCGCGACCGACGATCGGAAGCAAGAACGGCAGCTCGCAGCCTTGATCTGCAGTTCGGAGGAGTCCTGTTCGGCGCTCATCGCGGCTTGCACGGCCGAAGCGCGTGCGATTCTGCGGCGGCATGAGCATGTCCTGATGGCTCTGGTCGAAGCGTTGCTTGAACACCGGACCTTGAACGCCGAGCAGATCGATCAGGTGATTGCCCGCGCCGCCGCCGCCAAGGCGCTTTCCGAAGAGCACGAACGGCGCCGAAGTTGGCAGCGCACGATCGAGGGCGCCGCGACCTTCAGGCCGGAGTCGTGACATGCCGAAGCCGCAGGAAATTTGCGATCATCGAACTGCGGCTGCTCGCTCTAGATCAGCTCAAGCTTGTCGAGCGGGAGTCGAAACCGTTCGGGTGTCATGAGCCGTATACAATCTTGTTCTTGATGATCAGCGCAACAATGATCAGCGTACAGACAGCGATCGTTATCAGCAATCGCCTACCGATCTGACCGAGCGGCACGTCTTGAAGTGGTGTAGGTGCGGGTGCAGTGACCGATTGTTGCACGGCCGATACCGACCAGATTAGCGCAACGATCCAGCCAATCACCGTCCAGCCGAGCAGGACGTTGGTGAGCGTGATCGCCATGGTCTGATGATGTTTGCGCATACTCGCAATGATCGCGGGTATGAAGTACACCGCGAGGACGACAATTCCCAGCTCCGTCACGTGTTCTCCTTCTGTCATGGTGCGTTGGTTTGGATCAGCGCGCGCTTGCCGCGCACCTCGCCAATCTCAGCGAACATCTCATCTGTCGCTTGGCCGCTTCTCGCGTACTCGCGTTCGCGGAACCTCGCTATCCGGAAGATCGCGGGTACTGTGATTCCAGACGCTGGGGCGTGGGCTACAGCGCGCGGCGCGCTGCCGGGTGTCCGGGTAGGCCAGCCTCACCAGCGTATCCGGGGTCGCGCTCAAAACAGGGCCAAAAGGGCCGCATCGCGTCACTCGCATCGGAATGCCGAACGCCGGAGCCGGGGCGGGGCGTCCATAGCGCCGCCAGCGCCGGACGTGGGTGAGGAGGGCTTCGCCGTAACCGCGCTCTGCGGGCTTCTAAAAGAATTTCGTAGTCTGAGCTTGCAAATTGCTCGGCAGACCGTGCGATTGGCACCCAGCCAACTCAGGTCCTGATTGGCCTAGATTCTGATTGATCTTCCAGTTGTTGCCGTTCGGCCTGTTCAGCAAGGTGATCGTATTCCTCAGCCATTTTGATCAGCCGGGCTCGGCTAGCCGCGTCTCTGGTGCGTTCTGCTTTGGCGCGCGTCTGAGCTGAGCGTTGCAGCCAATGGCTTGGGCTTGAGAGATCGCGCGACATCGGAGCTACGGAGCTACCTCATTTTCAATCAACCGAGAGAAGTCTGCGATTCGGTTCCAAATGAGGCATGGGCGCCTGCGCATGCGTCTCCTCCGAGAGAAGGTTGGCTAACGGCCGTTGACGCATTCGCGCTAATCAATTTACCATGTTGAAAGCTCGGATTGGTAGAACTGCTGATCTCTCTCGGGAAGAAGACCCGCGGCGGCGGTGATGATCAGTGTCCGGGCATACCTTGAGCAGCTTCTCGCGGCATACAGGGAACGTCTTGCTCGCATCGAACGAGCCGAAGGCGACCATGCCGACCGATACAGTGCAGAGGAGCGGGCGGTTGAAATCCAGCGCGTCAGGGCGACGATTACTCTCCTTGAGCAAGACTTGGACGTCGCGCAATGAAGGCATCGGAATCGTTGGCGGTCCGGGTGATATTCATCGCGCCGCTGCCTTGGTCAGCCGGACGAAGGTCCCGCTCTCGTGCAGCTCCAGCCAGCCGCGCTCAACGGCGAATTTGATACCTGCGCCAAACTCGTCGCCTGTGCCCTTGTGCTGGCGCAGGAACGGCACGTTGACCAGCTCGGTAAAGATACGGCCGTCCTGTATCGGCTCGATGCCGCTCGCGATCTCGACCAGCTTGCGGGCGGCGGCTTCAGGGGCGGCGAACGGGCGAGCGGCGGCGTACTTCATGCGGCATCGATAGGCTGAGTCGCGGGCCATTGACCACCGGGGAAACCCGGTCGAGATCGAGAGCCGCAAGTCGCCCTCATATTGACCGCGTCCAAGGCATTGGCTTATGCCGGAAAGCATTTGGCAGCGGGGGCAGAAATGACGATACAACTGTGGCTAGAGGTCGGAGTGGCGGCGTTTGCCGCTCTTGCCGCTATATTTTGGGCGATCTGTGGGGGCGTCCGGGTTCCTCCTGACAGGGCCGGGATGGATTACAACGCCGCTCAATCGACCGTCTCCGAGCTGCAGCGCTCCGTGGCAAACCAAAGCCTTTGGAATAAGCGTGCGGCTTGGATGGCATGCGCCTCCGCTGCATTGCAGGTCGCGGCGACGGCCGTGCATGTGATCTCCGCCCCATGCTCCGAGTCGGAAAGAGCTTGCGCGGAACCCCGCCGGCTCACTCAGTCCGCATTCACCATCAGCCAATGATCCTATACGACCTCGGTTGTCTCTCGCGCAGCTTCGAGACGGGGCTTTGATGACGATTGAGCGCCCGCATGACGCCGATGCGTGCAAACATCATCGGTCCGCCGCGCTCGACCACCAGCATCAGCGCCTCGATCGCCGCCTGCCATTCCGGCGCGTCATGCTCGCGCTTCGGCAGTCCGGCAATGAAGTGGCCGGCGTCGGCGAGCGTGATCAGCGTGCGGCCATCCGGCAGGTTGATCGGATCGTCAAAGGCGCGTTGCCAGCCTCGATCGGTCGAGCTGTTCCTCATCGGCTTACAGGATCGTCGAACGCCGCTTTTCGCAGTCTGATTGGTGCCGAGATGTCCCGCATGGGCTGCACACCGACTCCGGTGCCACGGACGATCACCGTCCCGAAGTCGAGTATTCGACCGAGAATGCTCTGTTGCACGTCGAGACCTTCGATGCGGTTGAAATTGATCTCAATTGTATCCCGCCTGATCAGGCCGCGCTTGAAGACGATGCGGCGCGTGGTAACGGCAATCTCCGTTGTGGCCCAATCGAGCAGGCCTTTGCAAAGCGATATCACCCCGAAAAAGCCGAGCACGAAGAACACAAATCCGGCTAGAGGCGTCCTGCCGATATCGTTCGGATTCATCTCGCTTCCGGCAATTCCGGCAATTGCCAACGCAGCAATCGGAGCCGCGAGGACGATCCAATGAAGTCCCGTTTCATAAACGATCTCTTCGTTCGGTCCCAAGACGCGGTCAATGTACTTCATGCGATCTGCGGCGCTCCATCCAATCACCGGGAGGCTGTTTTCCGGTAAGTCTCGATCATCGCGGCCGTCACATCCCTCGGATAGCAGAGTGGTACCGCGCCGCCGGGTCGCGAGTAGGCGCTTCTGCCTCCGCACGCTCGGCCGTTTCGCATCGTGTCATCGGGGCACGCGCAAGGTCGGCCGGTCGCGTGGTATTGGTCACGGCTAGCTTGGATGAGGATCGCTGCGATAGCCGCCGCGGTCAGCACGACCTCCGCTTTGCGCTTTGTGTCCTCCAACTGCGGTGGAGCTTGGGTCGGCCGGCTAGGCCTTGTGGCTGGCGGCGGCAGAGGGCTTGGTGCAGGTTGGGGCTTGATCGCTGGGATATCCAGCGGTGCTTCAACAAATGCCGCCGGCCTCGCAGCGCTCGCTGCTGGTGTCACGACGGCAGGCGACAGCCCATCCGGGGGAGCATCGTGTCGGCCCACCGAATAGGCGATCAGGGCTGTAAGCCCCACCAGAGCGATGACGCCCCCGCCTCGCATGGCTCGCTTGACTCAATACCGCGGCTTCCGCGTTCCGAACGTACCATTGTTCGGATTGTAATTGCCCGACGTGCCGTAGTTGTCCCGCTGAGTGCTATTGGGATTTGTGGCCGCATACGGCTGCACATAAGTCCCATTGCTGCGAGTGTAACCTGAGACACTGTGGCTCTGTGAGTTTGATCCCGTCCCGTAATATTGCGCATGCGCCGCAGTGGCGGTCATCGTGAGAACGCCCATCAAGATCAGCTTCTTCATCCTTATTCTCCCCTTTGTTGGAAAATGAAACTTTGGTGGTCCGGCTAAGCTCCCGCCGGCCCCTGAGCAATATCGATGACATGTCGGTCGGCACCGATCGTTATGACAATCGTGTACGTCTTTTGTCCTCCGCCTTCGGCGGCAACGGGTGGAGCAAGGTGCAACTGACCGCCGTACCACTCGCCCGGCATCAGCGTGTTGTCCTTGATGACCGCCTGCTCAAGCACAGCCATGTTGCGCTGTCCGGCTTCCACGGTGGCGGAGACCATGGCCTCGTTTTGGGCCGCAGCGTTGTTTTGGGCGATGGCCGCGGCGGTCGGGCTATAGAATGTGCCCGTGCGACCGCTCGGGGTGGTGTAGTGACCGTAACCGGCCTGCGACGCGCTGTAGGCATTTGCGCCTGCGGCAAGGCCGGTGAAGATCGCGGCAGCAACCTGCCGGTTCTTTTCCTCTTGCACGAGCATTTCATAGGTGACGACCTGCATGGGGTAGTCGGAAGCACCGACGTGCTGCATCGCCTCGACTTGCCCAACCCGGAAATCGACGGGGGTCTTCCCAAGATTGCTGATGCCGACGACAAAGACCGGCCGGCCGTTCGTCTGCACTTGTCGAGAAGCGACACCAACCAGAACAACAGAGCCTTTCTGACGAGACACCAAGGCTGGTCGCCCGTCTCGCACCAATGCCTGTTGCTGTGGATTTGATGCTCGAAACTGAACCGTTTCGCCGCTTGTTACACAGCCGCCCAACGTCGCGCAGAGCGCGGCGACAATCCATCTACGCATACACCCCCCTCAGCCGACCCCATATAAAGCGCAACCAGTGCGAGAGATCAATATGGTGCCGGAGTAATGCGGGCACCGGGGTAATAGACGTTAGTCGTCTATCGACAGGCAAAGGCAGGCTGGGAGCAGCCGCATACCGAATCCCCCTCGGCGGCCGAGGCGAGTTATCTCGATTGCTCGGATTGCAGTGTCCCCGGACATCTTGGGCCGTTTCAGAGGACCGCGAAAAACAAAGGAATGCTTTGGGCTCCCGCGCCCGAATGCTTCCCAACGGGGGGCGGTCCGCATTCAAGCGGGCGCCTGTGAGGTTGAAGTCAGCGACGGCACCAAGGTACGGTCACGGCGGCGACGAAGATACCGGGGGCACAATGCGGGTTTTATGGGCGGACTTTGAAGAGATTTTCGATACGCACCTCGAAGCCATTAGAGCCAAACGTCGAGCGATCGTCCGCCGCGAGATGGCGTCAGAGCCGCCGCCGGCAATCTTCGTGACCAGCGGTCGTCGCTACCGGCTTGTGGGCTATGCGATCGTATCGCCTTGGAGTTCGTCGGTGAACCACAAGGGTGTGGTACGTCAACGTTTGTTTGGCACGCCAGTCAAGCCGCCGCGACCAAAGCATCGCAAAGGCAGGCGCGCCCGATATCTCGATTAAACAGCCGATGTTTCCTCACCCGTAGAACGCAATGGAGTTGTCACAAAATGCAAGCTGAGCACCTAATCGATATTGCGATTCAATTCGCGACACAATTGAACGAGACGTTTCCCAGCCGAGTCATATGCAAGCCTGAGACGACCGGCCGCGTGTTCGCCGACGTGTATCACGAGCCTATGCCGGATGGGTCGGGCGTCTACCTATTTCACTTTGCCGATCGAGATGTGTTTTACATCGGAAAGACCAATACGCAGGAGCGAACTTTCGAAAAACGAGTTTGGGCGCACTTCTATGCGCCAGCACTGACGGAAAGCGGGCAACGTGAGATTCGAGCCAAGCACATTGATGTCGCCAAATTAGCGCCCGAAGAACAGAAAGGGCTGACCGGCATGCAGTTTCGCATCGACTATTTCAAGGTCGATCCGCCCGAATTGGCTGATCTCTTTGAGGTGTATCTGCAATCCATCTGCTTTTTGAGAGATGGCAAGCTGCCGAAGTGCAACGCGCAATTCGGCTGAGAGGGGGGCGGCATCAATGCCGCCAGCCCTTCTTGTCGAACTCGCTCCTGAATCCCCTCGGCGGCCGAGGCGGGTTATCCTGATCGCTCGGATTGCATTGCGGGGAGGGCGCGCCAGCGCCACCACAGATGCAGGCGTGCGCGCCGTCCCATGGCCGATCATGGTGGTTCTCACAGACCCAGCCGCAGTTCTTGCAGACGGTGCACTTCATCGCACCAGCACCCTTTCGCCGCGCGCCCATGCGGCGTACTTCCGCTCCGTCCAATTGCGCTCTTGCCGCCACTCCTCGAAATCGGCTTCCGTGCGCTTGGACAGAAACACGGCCCACGCCGCCGAAAACGCATCGCGTGCGGCCTTGAATGTCGCGGCGGTGCCGCAGGTGCACTCACCGGGGTTGGACCCGGGGTAGAAGCCGCAGCGCCACTGCCACGGGTCGGTGTCGGCCGGATTGCCAGAGCGCAGACCGATCGTCCCCACATGCACATCGTCGTAATAGATCAGCCAGCTTTCGTGTCTGGCGTCGCGGTCGCGATGGCGGGTGAGGGTGGGCATGGCCCGATCAAGCGCCGGGCAGAGGGGCGGGCAAATTGTCAATCTGTTGGGCTCAGATCATCGAATGTGCGGCTGAAAATTATCGAGAAGTAGGCCGCGGGATCGGGCTGCTGCTGCGTTACGACGCTAGAAGGTCGCAAAACGGTCCACAGGTCGAAGCTCGCGAATCTTCAAACGATTCCAGATATATCGTGCCAAAAATTTTACATTCAGGCCGCGAAATCGACCCTGATTTCGGGTTGATAAGTCGAAATTACTTGCAGTGATCCCGAAATCCGACAATATCAGGCGAGCCTCTAGGGGGAACCGATCGCGAAATCCATCCCCCCTTTGAGGCTCTAACCCCATGAACCATGAGGCTTTAAAGATGACTAATCCTCTCCTCTCCAATGTCAACGTTGAGACACGCGACAGCTTTCCCGAGGCCGTGAACGCGGCAATGCAGTATGCATTCGGGAATCAGGCGCATCATTTTGAAGGAACGCTGTTCTCCCAAGGTAGCCGCTTGATGTTCTCGACGGCCATGCCGTTCGAGCGCTTTGTACAGGTCGCAGAAGCCGATAACGTTGTCGTCCGCAAACGCTCGGAGAAGCGCGACGGTGAGAAGGTGGTGGTTGCGACCGAGGGCGACACGCCCGAGGACGTCGCCAGCTCGACCAACCGCCCGATCGACAAGGCGCACGTCAAGACTATCACCAAGTACCTTACCCATGCGTCGAAGCTGGGCCAGAAGTACATCGTGCCGCCTGCGACGCTGAACCTACGTGAGAATGGCGTCGCGACGATCTTCACGGTGAAGGGTGACAGCACGATCAAGCCTGCCGTTGTCTGCCTTGCGCAGCACGCTCGGCTTGAGATCACCGACGCACAGCATCGCCACGAGGGGATCGACGGCGCTCTGCGCGACCCCGCTGTTCGGAATCGACTGCTCCGGGATGGTATCGCCGTGATGATGACGTTCGAGAACGACATCAATCAGGTGCATCAGGATTTTGCCGATGCATCCCGCACGAAGGCGATCCCGAACTCGTTGGTCGCTGTCTACGATGGCAGGCTGCCGGTCAACGCGCTCGCGCTCCACCTGACCCGGACGTGTGAATTGTTCCGCTACACCATCGACGCGACGGCTAAGGGATCGAGCCTCAGCGCTGGCTCCGTAAAGGTCTGGAACACGTCGGTGCTGCGTCAGTTCGTGAAGTACGCTGGCCTCAATAGCCGCGAGGCTGATGAGCCTTGGAACGAGAAGTTCGAGACGGTCTACGGGGCGGATCGCAGCGACCCGCGCTTCGCGCGCTTTCAGGACTATATCGTTGAGTTCATCGAGGCGTGCACGCAGGACGTTCCACTGTTTGCGAAGCTGGCTCGCCTCGCTGCCGACGACATGTCGCAGGTGCCGAAGATTCGGGCATCCGGTGGTGGACAGATTCTGATGACCGCGCCGGGTATGAATATCTTGGGTGCGCTCGCTCATACAATCTATCACGCGGTGCACAAGCACGGCGACGACATGCGGGCGTGGACCAAGAAGCTCGGCAACGTCGACTGGTCCTACGGTGGCGAACTCTGGCAGCCATATCTGATGACCGACGGCAAGGTCTCGACCAGCGCTAAGGCCGTCAAAGACACGGTCGAGCACGTCGAGAAGAAGATCGGGCTTGCGGCTCTGGTGAAAAGCCGCGAGGACGGCCTCGCCGCTTAGGGGGCTGTCCGATGTTTAGGTTGGGGCACAAAACGTGCCCCAACATTTACGGATGTGTCCAACAAGCGAACGACCCGAGTTCACCGTTCGTTAACCTTTGGGGATTGCGCGTTTTCTTGTTCCCGCGCCTGTTGGACCGGCTCGACCGGCGGAGTTGAACTACGGTCGGATCGCCAACTCGCAACCCGCTCCGAAGCACGAGCGACATCTCTGGCTAGCCATCCGGGACTTAGCTTCAATTCTGACATTGATGTCCTCCAACCCGTTTGTGGGGGATATTAGCCGAATCACGCCACGATTGTAGACGTCAATTCTTCTAATCTGTGAATGACCGGGGGGGCCATGGCCAATCAAACAACCGCGCCTGCAGGTATCAGTTCCAAGGGAAGCTCGTCTACTCTACCCATAGAGGAACATCCCGAATTGGTATTTGCCTTGGTGGGACCAATCGGGGTTGATCTTGAATCACTAACTGAATGCCTCGCGGACGCGCTGGCCGATGTCGGTTATGACTCTAGAACCGTCCGGATCACCGAGTTGATGAAGGAAGTTCCTGTAGGGCTCCCACTCGACGCATCAGGGTACATCGATTCGTACAGACAACGAATTGAATATGCAAACAAGGTCAGGGAAGCTTTGAAACGAAACGACGCGCTGGCCATTCTCGCCATCAGCGCAATCCGTGAGTTTAGGTTTCAAGCAACCGGAAACGTCGACGAGCCGAAACCGAGGCAAGCGTACATCATTCGGCAATTGAAACGACCCGAAGAGGTCAAACTGCTTCGCAGCGTTTACGGCAGACAGTTCATTCAGATCTCAGCCTATGCGCCCCAGTCATATCGAAAGCGAAGAATCGCGACCAAGGAGCGCCAGTCCAAGAAAAACCTGATATCACTTGCCGAAGCCGAAAATGGCGCGAACTTGCTTGTTAAACAAGATGAGCTTGAGCAGGACCACGGGTTCGGACAGAACGTTCGTGACGCATTTCCGCTTGGAGATCTCTTCGTTGAGGCACCTGATAAGCGGTCTTGCAAGGAAACTGTTAAGCGGTTTGTCGACGCGCTTTTCGGAGACAATGAAGCCTCACCAACTCACGATGAGTATGGGATCTATCTCGCGAAATCAGCTTCGCTGCGGTCGTCGGCACTGACAAGGCAGGTCGGTGCGGCGATTTTCCGAAGTTCCGGTGAGGTGATCTCACTCGGATGCAACGAAGTTCCTAAAGCCGGTGGCGGCACGTATTGGAGCGGTGATCCTTCGGATATGCGTGATTTCGTCGGCGGACGAGATCCGAACGATGAAAAGAAAACGGAATTGATCGTCGATCTGGTGGATCGACTTATGAAGCGCAGCCATCTTTCGCCGCAGCTATGCGGTAACGATGATGCAGCGGCAGTCGCCGCAAAATTACTCGCGGATGAGACGACGGACGGCGTTCGAGAGTCCAAAGCTATGGACCTTCTTGAGTTCGGACGAGATATACACGCCGAAATGTGCGCCATCACGGACGCGGCTCGGAAAGGCGTATCAGTCGAAGGCGCAACACTCTACTGCACCACGTTCCCGTGTCACCTCTGCGCAAAGCATATTGTCGCCGCAGGTATTAGGCGGGTCGTTTACATCGAGCCGTACCCGAAAAGCTATGCGGAGGACCTGCACTCGGACTCAATTGAGTTGGATGCTCCAAAGGATAGCAAGCTCGTAAACTTTCAGAGGTTCATTGGAATTTCTCCTTACCGTTACCGGGATTTGTTCGAAAAAGGAAAACGGAAGTACCAAACGGGCGAAGCTCGAAAATGGAATCGCGGTGAGGGCCAACCGATGCTGGAGATCATTTTTCCCACCTATTTTAAGGGAGAAACCCTCGTTGTCGATCTCATAAGCGAGACATTGACTAAGCTAACTCGCAAGTCTGGTGCATGAAACGGCGTAGCCATCGCGACCGCCGAGACCGCGATTATCGAGCACAATGCTGCGTGCGAAATCCGCCTGTGCACCCGAGGTCGCTCCGCGCGCTATCTCGGTGCAAAACAGCAATTGGAGGCCGTGCCACATCTAATTGCAGGCCGCGCCGGGCTCGCTGTTTGCCGAAGTATTGCGGGAAGCCGACATGTTGCCCCGAGCTACCCTTGGACGTCATCCCCGTTCGGACAGAACGAAAAAGGCATTTATGGTCAGCGGGCGAAAATAGCCGGTTTTGTCCGAATGGACCTTGAAAATATTCAGCCGCCGAAACCCTTCCAAGCTGAATACGAGGGTTCGATTCCCTTCACCCGCTCCAAAATGATTTCCTCATTGAATACAGGTAGTTGCGCCGTTCTTCCGAGCGGATTTTCCCGCTCGTTGTCGATTTTCATACAACCTCTGTACAACGAGGCCAAAATTAGCCCATCGCTTTAATCGAGTCCTTGGTGCGCCGATGGCGATCCATAGGGATTCGAATCCTTGAGACGGGCGGCTGGCGACCCACTGTGCGCGCCAAATTCGGTGCAGTGAGGTCTTGTTTGCGTCGGACTGGTGCTTTGTCCGACGCCCAGGTAGTGGCGCTCGGTGTGCGATCGGTCTCCTTGGTTGGCCTCGTTCGCAGGCAACCAAGCTGTTCAGTTGGTCGGAAAGCGTTCGCGAATGTGTTCATAGCTTCCGACCGCGACCGCCAGCACTTCGCGTACGAGCTGCCTTGCCGTCCGCGTTTCGCTGAGGGAAGCGTTCTCTCCCTGATGCACAACCAAGCTCCTCTTGTCGTAGAGTCGCACGGCCGATTTGCCAGAGGCTTCGGGATCCGGATCGTTCATAATTCGCGCCGCTTCACGCGCCAACCGACGCACCGAACTCCTAATGGACTCCTTCTTCCAATGTTCGGCACCCTTGTGCATGTCCATGAGCGCTTGGCGGAGCGCTGGATCTTTCGTTTCTTCGGCGTCGCGCATCATCTGGGCCATGGCGTCTTCAATGATGTCGACGCATGGCTTGGGACGAGGCGCCGGCTTAGCCATGATCTCGAGGATAGACACCAGCGCAAGGAACTGCGCGTTGTTCGACGCCTCGAAATCGACGAAGGCGAACATTTCGCATGCAAGTTTTAACTCTGGCCGCGCGCTTGGATTATTAAGTTGCTCCAACTCAGCGCCTTCGGCTAGAGCTGAAAACAAACGTGCATCTGGCTCCTCTGATCGATGATTGCTCCCGATTCTGATGGGGGTGGGTGTGAGGTGCGCTGGATACGCCGTTGCGAATTGACCGTCGAACGTAGCGCCTTCCGCGATGTGTAGTTCACCCCCAGCCGCGAGAATTCCAAAATCCAGCCGCAACGCTGCCCATGGTATGATCGCGCGAACCCTATCCAACAATCCGGCAGCTAGTTCGAGAGGGACGTCCTGGAGTTCGAGGTAAGCGTAGGGCTGCTGTACGCGTATCCGAACGACATAGCCAAGCAATTGCCGCGGAGTTGCATCGTGATGGATAAAAAAACCGTTCTCACTTGTGGTCCGCAGGGGGATAGAGACATTGACGCGGGTCACGGCCATTATTCTCCTTGAGCCGATCAGAACTGCTAGTTGTCCATCGGTGGTCTCAGGTATGAACGAAACAACAAAACAGTTTCAAGGAATCAAGTTCTGGCCGCAGCCCAAGGGCGATCTAAGAAGGAAAAATGCCCGGTGTTTCAATAGGGTATTGGCAGCCGCTTATGTTGAAATGTCTAAGTGCATCGCGGTCTGCCTTGCTTTTTGGGACTGCAACGTCTATCTGTATATTGCCCAATTTCGCACGTGCCTGTGGTCGTGTGTCAGTCGGTAGGTGTCCGGACAAGAGGCCGGACGGCCGCCAAGGCAGAGCTAGCACTGCTCCTCCTTAGGAGTGCATCCTGGCCTGTTCCTTGCGTAAGTGACTGGCAGCCGGAGGCGAACCGGCGAACTCTGCTGACTCAGCGGAGGACGCGACTTAAAGCAACGACGGATCGGGCTTTTTTGGTCTCTACCGGCAGTCCAACGCCGGCGCGGACTACTAAAGCCAGATTAACCTCCACGGTTAGTCGCCGATTTCGCCGTTGACAGCTAGGCACTCCAATCAACGCAGATCTCTGGTGGCTCGCCGTAGCTGAATAGACAGCCCGGTGCCGCATGAACACGTCTGCAAAAACGAGATCCAAAAAGCAAGCTAAGAGCTCTTCGCGTCCCGCTGCAAAGCGGCGTCGACAGTTGCCTGGGCTTGTCCCCATCGAGCCCCCCATCGCTCACAATGGCCTCGTACAACATTCGCCGACGGGACCATTTGCTCAACTGGTCAAAGGGATCGTTGAACGGATCGGTGAAATGGCGAGCGCGCTCGGTGCCTATGAGGCGCTTCTCGCGGTACTCATCCTCACCGGCATCGTTGCGTTGCAATACGCAAACGCGATGACTCTGTGGCCAATCTTCAGCTTGATCGTGCTTGGCGCCGTCCTGCCACTCGTCGCTCGGCTCATCAAGTCGCGAGATTGAGCTCACCGTGATGGAGAACAATCCGGTGCCCAATCCTTGCGATAGATTGCGTCAGCTGTCGGCGCGCGGCCTCGATCTCAAGGATCGTCGCGTCGCCAAATGTGACGGTGACAACAATCCGGCAATTTGCCAGAGTGCAGGTGTCGGAGGGATCTATGCAATTGACGGTCGAGGCGGTTACGGCAATCGCCGGGGCGACATCTGTCTTGGGGGTGATTGCGCTCGTTGCGTATTTTTATCTGTTTCAGAAGGTACGTGCGCTGGAGGGATCGGAATTCAGGTCCGTCCGACAGGTCGTCGAAGGTGACGGCATTTTCAACGCCGACCAGGTAATCGAGATCCTCCAGACCTTCGATAGCGATAGCGCAAGGCTCGCCGCGCTCAAGGAGCTTGCCAAAGTCCAGAAGCATTCCGCCGACGGCGCGTCTCGGGTTTACAGCAAGATCAAGAGCCAGATCAGCGTCACCGAGCTCGAAAAGCAACGTTTCACGCATATTCGGCGTCTGACCGTCAGCGCAGCGCCGTTCTTTTTCCTCATCTCGTTGAGCACTCTTGCCTACGGCGCCTATTCGAACCCCGAGATTGCCACCGCAATCAGGGAGTTCATTTCCGGTAAGGTCGGCGGTTCGGGGCCCGCGCCGTCACCTACGCCAAAATCGCAGCGCCTTGGAACGGTCACGATCACTCCCAAGGTCCTGGTGAAGTCCCAGGAAACCTCGACCCACCCCCGGGTCCAGGTCAGCGGCAAAGGCAAGAATTCGACTTATCCTGCGCGCTTCGTCATCGCTCCCGACCTGGTCAAGCAGGGATGGAAGATCGATGTCCAGAAAGTGGTGGCCAATCGCGATTGGTGGACCCAAGACAGAGGTGAGGGGGGAAGTAGTTGCACGGGTGTCGACCGCAATACGATCAAGGACACCGAATTCACGTTCAATATCCAACTTGGACGCAACAAGGACGTGTTTCACGAATGGGACGCCGATCAGTACTGCAATCTCAACGCCGTTCCGCTCATCAGGACGATCGAACGTCAGGAGGATGCCAGTCCAGTCACGCGCGATTTATCGTGGAATGCAGATGAGCTTGTCGTGCTCCCGGAGAATACCGTTTCATACGTCATGAAGCTCGCCGTCGACGGGTATCCCGAGCGGATACTGAGCGACAGCGCCGCGTCTCCCTTCGACTTTCTCGATATCAAGCGCGAGAACAACAAGATCCTTTTCCAACCCAAGCCAACTAAGGGGTCGAAGGGGTGACGAGGCGCTGTTTCAGTCTCTCTACTAGGGCGCGATAAGCTTGTTGCTCCTGTAAGGTCAAGATGGCGGGCCGGTTATCGATCATCGCCGCGAGCTCGAACGTGACTGCATCGAACAGATTGGCGAGAAGCGCATCGCCTACCATCCGGATCGCCGAAAGATCCTCGAAGAGACCCGCCATCTCGCCATGAGCGAGCTTGTTTCGGCCCTCGCGGTACACCCTGTTCACGGCATCGGCGACGCTAATTGAGCCTGCCGATGCGGCCTGTGCGAACTTCGTCATTTCGGTCGCCGGCCCGCCCGCTGCAGACAGGCCGTCCGCCGCACAGCCATAGTTTACGACCGCCATGAAGTCTGAGCCCTCACGTCGGGCTTCGCCCACCCAGTAGAGCGCGTTTGCCCAACGCTCGACCAGATGCGGAGCCGGGCCCGGTTTGTCGACTTTGGACATAGGCCTGGAGGACTTTACCTGCAGCGTCCAGGAACGGTCTTTCGGCGTTCATCTTCCCCGCTAGAGCTCCGGGCGCCGACCCCAATCCCGGCACCTGCATGCTCCAGCCCTTCAGGAAGTGTCCCTCTGCCGACGTCGCCAAGCGGTCTTCGGAGAAGAGATGTTGTCGGCCGGCCTTGGCAAGGCGCCGCGCGTCCTCCACCTGGAAGCGCAGGCCGATTGCATCGATGGCCAGGCCCACAATGATGGAGGCCTTCTGATGCGATTGAATGAGATCGTGACCTTCCAATCTCACCGTCGCGACCCATCCGAAATCGCGAAGCGACGCCAGTACGTCCCACGCTTCATGCAAATCACGGTTGCTGTTCTGGCCGAGGGCTTGATCGCGAAAATCATCGAAACGGACCTTGCGTAGCTCGACCTCGAGGATGTACGCCAAGGCAGCCGCGTTCGTTACGTAGCGAGCTATCCAATCCGACCTGGGGAGGAATTGGACCGGGCCAACGGAAAACGCCGGCACGGCTTGATCGGTATGGAAGAGGTGGCACGGAATATGGCGATCGGTCGTCCGACGGGCTATCTGAGCGAACTGCTCGAGAATACGCGCGTAATGTGCTGCCATCGCGGCAAAGAAAGTGTCGTCCAGCGGCTCGTCGTCGGATTTTCCAACCGGAAGGTGAGACTGACATTGCGACAGGGTTTGACCGATGGCCCGGAAAGATAGCTTGTCGAATTCGGACGACCTCGCGATCGTCTGACGATAGCTTTCGCCATTCCGCCATTCCTGCTCTGTGAGCCGGTGAGCGGCGTCCACGCCTACTTGCGCCACGCGATGCTCCCGACCGGCATCAATCGGGATCGCCAAGGATTGCAGGGGAAGTCGGCTTAACACCCACCACTCGTCGAATGGCATGGCGGCCGCCTTCAGGGCGTCGTCCAAAATCGCGGCGAGCAGCTTCTCGGTCGGCTCCTGGGGAGCTTTTTGCGCGCTGAGTTTGCTCGATCTAGCCAAGCTCGACCTCGTTCGATTGGAGGTGACGAAGTTCGATGAATTTTTTGTAACGACGGCGGGACGCGAGAGGCTTCCGATCGTTGAAGTTGCTCATAAATCGCTAGCGCCTTGGTCGGCAATCACAATTTCGCCGCTGCAATGAATGGATTCTGAACGATTGAAGCGCTCTCCGTTCAGAAATGTTCCCGAATACTCCGCGCGTCCGTCCGAACCGGAGGACCTGATGTCCCGACCATGCGGTGGGACGCAGCAATCAACAGGGATGAAACCATAAATAAGCGCATTGCAAAGCTCCATCTGGCCTCGGCAGCGGTCTTTGGGTTGGCGCTCAACAGCGCCTCGGCGTTCGCTTGCGGTGGGATCTTTGACGCAGTCTGCAACATTACGCTGGCGGGCTCAGTCCCGACAACGTCGCGAAGCAGACGACGAAGGTTGTGCAGGACGCGGCCACGACCACTGTCAAGGCGGTGGACGACACCGGCAAGACGATCGAGAAGGGGGCCCATGACACTGGCCATACACTCGAGAAGGCCGCGCAGGACGGTGGTAAGGCGATCGAGAAGGCCGCTCAGGACAGCGGCACGACGATCGAGAAGGCCGTCCAGGACACCGGAGAGGCGGGCGAGACCGTCTACAAGTTCGGTGTTCGTCAGATCGAGAGTATCGGCGACTCCGTGAAGGATGCCGACAAACGCCTAAGAGAAGGCAAGATCGTCAACGCCATCTGGCATTTCGCAACAGATCCGGTGAAGCATGGCGAGGAGAACGCCGCAAAGGCCGCTCAGGAAAGCAACATCGTCCGCGTTGCGGGCCAGATCGCGGCTAGCGCGTACGGCGGTCCGGGCGGTGCTGCCGCCTATGCCGCGTGGTTGACCTACAATCAGACCAAAGACGTGGGTCTCGCGCTGCGTGTCGGAGCGATCACCGGGGCCGCAGCCTATGGAACGAGTGCAGTCGCAATATCCCGAATGCCAATGCAGGCGTGATCGCGGAAAAGACGATCATGGCTGGGGCGATCGGCGGTGTCGCCGTTGCCGCTGCTGGTGGCAGCCAGCAAGACATTCAGGGGGCTTCCTGAAGTCGGGAGGCGCTGTCCTCGTCCAATCCATCTATGAGACCCAAACAGAGCACAAGCTCGACGCGCGCGCATCCAAGGGAGATGCATACTGCATGGCGGCCGTCAAACCGGCGGCGGATTGTGCACCGCCGATCAAGGCCTACAAGAAAGTTGGTCCTGACGGGAACGCGATCGTCGACAACAAGGGACTGCCGGAGGTGGACGTCAGGAGGACTGATCCCATGCGGCCCCACGTGGGAACGTGGGCGAAGCCGGGAGAGGCGCCGATCATCGGGACTCAGGAGACCAGCGCATTCATGATTACGGTCTCGAAGTACCCGGGCATGAACGCGATGGCGCTGCTGCACGATCATGTGTCCTATTCAATGAACTTCGACCCGGTCACCAACGTCTGGACGATCATGCCGGCGGCAGCGGTGACTTACTACGGCACCGGCGCTCCTGCGGCGGATCAGATCCGCAATGCGGCCGAGGAAAAGAAAAGCTGATCGATCGGAAATTGCCGTCATTCGGCGTTGAACGTCGAGTGACGGCATGACTTTGTGTTCTCGCCAAAATCGTGGCTATGAAACGCCTGAACAGGAGAGTAGCGGCTTGACCGGTCCAAGCAGCGCTCAGTTATGAAAGCCCGCTAGCTTTTACGACGTCTCCTTCGGCTGGCCATCCATATCGCAGTTTCTGAAAACATCGGGTGAAACGGCGGCGTCAGAGACACTATCGAACTGTCTGGCTGAAGAAACTGGTGACAGGCACCCGGAATAAGATCGGGATCGAGCGGAATCCTTGCGCCCGGATTGTGAAAGACGGTCATGCCCTCAACCCAAGTCTCGGAATATCGCGGCGCGTGAATGACTTGGACGAACGGCATTCCATGCCGTTCATCTTGCGCAACGCCTTTGCGCACCATCCGTACATTCTTGCTGCCAAAGCCGGCGAGATAACCGAGCCGGTTGAATTTTGGAAGCGTGCCCTGAGCATTGACGATGACGGCCGAGACATTCTCCGCATTCGGGAATGAGAAGAAGCCAGACTGCTCGCGAAGCTGACCCCAGACGTGCTCGCCGATCAGTGCGGGGCTGCCATCATCCAGATTGTGTCGAACGCCGAATACATAGTCGCTCATGGCCGCCGAGATGAACCTCATCGCACCGGGACTATGGAAGTCCTGCACCGCAATCACGAACGGAATGCCGTTCATTTCTGGCCGTTCCCAATATGGCGTCGGGTGCTCGAGCTTGCGGCGCAGAACCCGGCCAAGTCGGATCGGCACGTAGTTTTCGATGTAAGCCAACAACTCCTGAGGACTGGCGGGCGGGGGGACGAGCGCGCCTGGGTTCACGGACGTCGCTTCGATTCCGATACCGCCATCCGGGCCCAGGAAAATGAAGTCGGGGATTGCAAGCTCCGGCGCAGGTGCGTAACCGAGCTCTGCAAAGGTCGCAAACAGATACAATTCCCACAATCGCGCATCGAACGCCATCGTCTGGAATTGCTCTACAAAATTGCCATCCACATCCTCATAGAACCGCATCATAGCTTCGATGATCTCGCGCGCCGGCGAGTAGCGGGCCTCAGAACGCAGGATACGGAAGCCAGGATTTAGTCGCTCAAGCGGAACGATGGGTGTGATGAAGTCTACGGGTGCGCCCAGCGCGTCACCCTGATGGAAGGAATCGTCAGACTCCCCATTGTGAAATTCCATTTCTTTCATAAGGTCGCGCCGCGCGTCCGAGATGGAAGCCATGAAGCTGTCCGCGTCTATTGCGCGAAACCGAAGCCGTTCGTCGCGGCCCAGAATGATCCAGCCCCAGTCGTCATCTTCGAGATCTCGGACGACCATGCCGATGACCCGTTCATCACCAGTGATGTACCATTCTGCTTCTTCGAAGAAAGTAACCGTCGCTGGATTGCGCACGTAGCCTGCGAGCGCGTTGAAGCGGCGGGGGGAGAGGTCCTTGATTTCGACAAGGACGCTCAGCATGTGCTTGACCTTGTCTATCATCCCGCGGACGGAAGGGGTGTTCACTAAGGTTCTCACCCGTCCAATCTTGTTGAGCCCCAGACCTATGAGCGTGCGCCGCTGACACGCTGGCCGTCGTATCGGGCTTCCGGTCTGCACGACCTTGATCAGTCCTTTGGCCATGCCATGCCTCTTGTATGCTGTGGAGCTGACAAAATTGGATGCAACTATAGCGAGCGCCCTCCAAATGGCAAAGCAGCAACGAATTCACGCGCTGTGAAAACCGATGTTTTGCAAGATGGGCCACAATCGCTTTACTTCCCGCCAGCGTTTTCGTTGGGGCGGGAGCGGCCGAGGGTCCCATTCCGGAATAGTCGCGCCATCTCCGCGGCGTTGTCCAGCTTGAGCTGTCGGAGGGCTTTTTCCACCCTGTTCTTTCGGCCGCGATCGATCCATCGTCGATTGACCGCCTTGAACAGGCGGATCTGGCAGTCGTAAACGCTGGCCGCGATGTCTTTCTGCATGGCGCAATCGTCGCCGGTTACTTCATTGAACTCGATCATGTCTGATAGTCTGCGATAGATGCGCACTCCATCTAGGTCTTGACGGAAGAGGGCCCCCAGTCGATCGTTCCCTTCGAGGGTCAAAGCGGCAGTGCGGGAATCGAAGGTGTTGGTGTGACCCACGAAGCCGCCCTGGAAGGTAGGGTCCAAGGACGGCAACTTGATGGGCTGGTAGAGCCAGACCACGGGCTTATACAATTTAAGCTTGGTCACGGGATTGCTGACTACCGTGGGGTACTTGAAGTCCTGCAGCATCAGGCGCCCGTCATCCGGTCCTCCTATTTGCAGCGTCATTGTATCGGGGTAGGGAAGCCCGCACCCTTTCGAGCAAAAGAAGTCGGCCGAGACGTTCAGAAGCAGCGTGTCGTTGGCCCGAAGGCCAAAGCAGCTTGGCATCTCGTTGAATATCAAGCTGTCGGCGCCAAAGAGATTGATGCCTTTGCTCTGGCCATCGAAGGCATATACGGCCAGCATGCGATCCTTCTTGCCAATACGCGTCTCGATGTGAAAGTTCGGAGTTATTTCGATAGGATATTTCTCAATCTGGTGCCGCAGCAGCCAAACTCCAATACGAACTTTGTCCAGCCAATCGAGCAGCTCGATGTAGGCTGAGACTGGCAGAGCCTCACGACGGCCTAACGCTTCAACAATTGGCTTAATTCGACCTTCCATTTCCGAATATGCGTTGTTGCAGTCGTCGCAGGCCGGCGCGACGAAATTCGACCAGGAATACTCGATCGGCTTCTTTCCCTTGGCATAGTTGATGCCGAACGTGACGACCCGAACCGGATCACCAGTCATCTCCAGCAGCCAATATGGTACGACGTGCTCTTTGGTCTTGCCGTCTGGAGGTTTGCCGCAAAAAACACAAAACCGACCGCCGGCAATTGTCATTTGTGGACTCGCGTGAAGTTAGAATGGCGCCTTCGCCAGACGGCAACGGGCGATGTTGCTTTGATCAGGGCAATTGATGACGTGTGCGAGCGACATCGATCCCGTCTTGGATTTGCTCGCGCACCCCCGGATTGTCTGGTGTGCCTCTTGGGACTTGCACATTGGTGAGAAACCACCTTGCGAGTTCGATGCCCTCCCTCGCTAAATTGGGATCGTCGCTCGCCAGCGGATCGAGTATTCGGCGGATGATGACTGGATTGCTGGACGAGGCACCTTCCGGCATGGGCCGGTGCACGAAGTTCACTGGGGCGAACGGAAAGTTGAGGTTCAAGGCCGCTTGGCGCAAAGGCGTGTCTTCCCGCGAGCCGACCAGGTCATCCAGCGGCATCGCCATGGGAAAACGAAAGGCGGGCTGCTGCGTGAGAATATCGCGATGCGTGAAGCTCGGCACACCCGGTTCGTCGGCTCCCGTAAATACCTCCACGTCGAGCTCGCATATCAGCCGCCGGACAGCGAATACGATGGCATCGAGCATATGAAGGTCCTGCGTGCCCGTAACATAGCCATAGATGGCGTAGCGATTGTCGGCATTTCCATTGTCGAGCAGATGCGCCATGAACTCCTCTGCGCTCCTGTCCCTCCAGAGGACGAGGTCGAGTTGGTGTGGCCTAGCAAGCCGGTCGGGCAACAGAGGGCCAGCGAAAGCCTTCACATCGTGGTGGAGACGAACCACCTTGTGGCTGTAACCTCTGGTGTCGTGACCATTCACAAGCAGCACGGCCTTGTAGTACTTCTCCAGCGCGTGCACCGCGAGCCAAAGAAAGTCGGTGTTGAGGCCGTTGTTGGCACACCAACGTGCCGTCACGTAATTTTGGTCCGCCGTTCGGACAAAGAGCTCACGAGCGAGATCATTCTTTGAGGACACGAGGCTCACTGACCTGGCTCCTTCGGGGCTCTACGCAAATTCGCAAGCGATGGCCGCGTCGTCGACCACTAGAGCCATCCCGTTGAAAAAAACTGACAATTTTTTGCGACTTGATCCAGATTTACGGACTTGACGAACTTAACGAAAGCTCCCATTTTGTCCAGTGGGCTCCAGCAAAATCCCCCGTGACCACCTTTGGGGCCGGTTTAAGATCAGGAGTTGGCGATGACGAACGCCAAGAAATCTACCAGAGGAAGGTCAATCTCCCGGGCGCGCAAGTCGAAGCCTGGTTTGACCGTGTCCCTCAAGGCGGATTTCAAGACGCTCGTGACCAAGGGCGTGCGGGGCGTCAAGCTCAAAGCGCCCGGAGCGGCGAAGAGGAGTGTCGGTCTGCTGATTAAGCGGTACGGCGAAGCCTTCGCAAAGAGCAACAGGGCCGGTCGCGGGCACAGCTTTCTCGTCAACGTGGATCCTGATGGTCGTGCTGTCGCCACGCCCATCGAGCAATCAGCAACCGCTACGAGACGAGCTGTCGAAACGCGGACAGCGGGTCCTCACAGTGCCGAACTCGAGGGGGCGCTCGCGGCGGCGCGGGCGCGGGGGCGAGTGCGAGCTGCGGAAATCCTTTCGAGCGAAGACATGCTGAGTGCGGATGCGCTTGCCAAGCTGCTGCACACGACGCGCGTGACGATCAACGCCAAGCGGCAGAATGGACAACTTGTCGGACTGGACGGGGCCAAGCGAGGCTTCCGCTTTCCTGTTTGGCAACTTGATCGCGACGGAAAACCGTATCCCGAATTACCGGGGCTTCGGGAGCGGCTTGGCGGTCCCTGGGCTGTCTTCCGCTTTCTCGTTCAGCCACATGATGAGCTCGATGGCTTGACGGGGCGTGAAGCCTTGGAGCTGGGTCGCGGAGAAGACTTGCTCGCTGCGGCGGAAAGCGTCGGACGAGGGGATTTTCGCTAAGTGGCTGCAAAGTGGCCGACGGCGACCTTTGTCAAGTCGCGGCTCGAACTGAATATTGTGCCTGCAGGTGCGAGGTTTGGCCGAATTTATCTGTCGCGATATCCGGATCCATTGGGATACGGCAAGTCGCCCAGTCGATTCAGCGATCCTCGACGAAGGATCGCAGCGAACCGTTTCGGCGTGCTGTATCTGGGAGAAACTCTTAAGGTCTGCTTTTTGGAGGCGGTCCTGCGCGATCGGCGCGATGGTGCTGACGGCTCCCTGCTTTTGGGCGAAGACGAGCTCCACGACAGAGATTACGCGACGATCGAAATCGCGTCGCCCTTGAATATGGTCGACCTGCGTGGCGACGGCGCGATCCGCTTGGGAGTTCCGACCGATGTTGCGCGTGCGTCAAGGCAAGCCCTGGCGCGACAATGGTCACTCGCCTGGCACGGACATTCGTCCGGGCCAGACGGCATTATCTATCCGTCACGGCTAAACGGCCAAACGAACCTTGCAATCTTCCATCGGGCGGTGCCAAAATTGAGAGCTGTCGGCGTGCGGCCTCTGGTCGGCGCGGCCGGCCTCGCTACAGTGCTGGACGACCTTATGGTCGAATTGGCCCCTTGATGTTGAAAGCTACGAGCGCGCTAATCCCGAACTGGTCCCAGACTTCGCGCGAGCACGCTTCGTTCGAGCTAGCGCCGCGCTTGGGATGCCAATGGACCCCGCTTTCACTTCCGTCCTCTGGCGAGACGCACGCACTCGATCCGGCTCCACCATCTTCGCCGGTAGGCGAGGGCAACGAGCATCTCGAAAATGATGCTGTCAGGTTGGCGCCTCTCTTGTAGCATCTGCGAGCCGCTCGCTCTTCAACTCCCTTCACGCTGAGGAGACGTTTTAGCTCCTTTCCGATACGCGAAAGGAAGGCAGAACTCGCATCGTGCCCTCAGGCGTCCACAGGGCCCTGTCGGTCGCAAACGTCTCGGCCTGCAGTATATACCAAGCAGCCGTATCCGCAGGGTCAAACAGCGGGACCATTACGCCGGCGCGCATGCGTTCTTGGGCGGCAAGAAGGTTGGCCTTCGCGACGTCTAGCCTCTGCTGCATCTCCCTGCGAGGAACAAACGATTTCAGCCGCCAACTGCGAGCATCAACTCGTCGTCGCGCCAATCCTGGTTGCCGCGCGGGTCGGTCCAATCTGGGTTGTTCGCCTTCAAGCTGCGATGTTCGACATTGTCACGAGACTACAGTCGGCCATCTATCCGGTAAGAGCGGTCCGGGCAAAGGCTGTATGAAAGCTATGTCGCCTCGGCTTGGACAATACTAATCGAGCACGCCTCAATCGGTTGGGCTGCATCGTCATTTAGCGTCCGCGCCGACAAGCGATTGCTGCGCTTCTTCGGTCTGCTTTTTGTGGGCGGTCACACTATAGCATTCACCCGCGACCCAGGCGGAAATGAGCTGATACTGCGGATTCGATTGTATCTTGGCTGCCTCGTATCGGCGGGATTCGACATGCGCCATGCCGACACGGACGGCTGCGCGATTGCCGATCGCCCGCTTCTCGAAGGCGGCCAGCAAGCATCCAATCGAGAGGCCTTTGCTCGACAAGGGCGACAAGACAAATTTTGCGCCGCCGGCGAGCTTAAGGCTATCTTCATAGCGTGCCATTGTCTGCATCAGCGAGCGGTAAAGCTGGAACGGGTTCCATTCCGTTGCCCGCAAGATGTCGCGGATATCGACGTCGTAGCGGTCAAACAGAAACTCGCCCAAGGCATTTATGATGTTGTCGCCGCGGCGAGCGTCCGCGGACTGAATGGGCAATACCGGGCAGATTTCATCGGGATTGGTGCGTTCGCCGATGCGGGTGAGTTGTTCAAGCACGTCCTCGGCGAGCACCGGAAACCAAACGACTGGCCAGCCCAATGAAGCCTCCTCATCGAGCCGGATTCCCAAGCTCTGGATGGGTGCAAGATCTGTATCGATCTCAAATTTGGCGATGGCGCTATCAATCACCGCGGATTCCGCATAAACGACGTGAAGGTTGATTGCAGAACCAAGCGGAGTCTCGGAGCCAGGCTTCACAAGATGGGTAAGCAACGTGTTGAGCAGAGTGAGATAGACCAGGCGCGGGAGTGCGCTGATGTCGACAATGATGTCGGTATAATCGGATATCCAGGTCTCAAAATCGGCAAATAGAACTGCTGCGCTCCGCGAAACGTCTCGAATTCCATCCGTGTCGGTTGTGACCAACTCCCTGACCTCAAGACGATCGTCAGGAAACAGCGTCTTTAGGCCGGTGAGGTTTTTTTTGCCAAGTTTGGAGGCCGCAGTGTCCGTGCCATATCCCTCCGACATGTCGATTGCCAGGCACTTGCGCGTGGCGTCAGGCCCGCAGGCAATGATCTCCTTCGCCGGGCCCATCACGCGCGGATCGAATCCCGCTCCGACGATGAACAGCAGACGTCGTTCTCGATCTTCCAGGTGTTTGCGCCAAAAGGCACTGAACTGGTCGGATCGATATAGATTGTAGGGGTCCCACCACATGCTATCAGACCAATGTTATCTTTTCATTCGCGCGCGGTACCACCCCGCGCGACCAATCCTGAAGCCGTCGAAGAGAGACGCGTTGCCAACCACCAACATGATAGACGAGATCAAACTGCGCGCAAAATAGCCGGTTTAGATACAGAACGACCCACGTCTTGTTGTCCTGCTTGTGATTGTCGCGCACCTCAAACAGATTTTGCGCCACGCAAGAGCTGATCGTGGATGCGAGTTCGAAATACGGGTTGCCGGGACCATCCCGCCCAGCCTGCACCAGCGCCTCGCGATCCTGTGTGGAAAGGGCAATGCCCGTCACGCCAGGTGCATAAGGAGCGTTTGGCTCGTAGGTTTTCTCACGGCACATTAGGCCGATTGATTCAATAAGGCGTTGCGCCTGGGGGCCGAGCGCGAACAGGCGTGGCAGCTCTTTAAATCTTTTCTCGGCAAGTTTGGTCAGGGCGTCGTTCTGAATTTTTGCGCTGACCGATACTGGACCGCTACCGCGTGAGCGCGTGATCTTTTGCGCATAAATATGGTCATATAGGACCGCGCAAATCTGGAGAAATTCCTCGACATTGTAGGAGCTGAGCCGCACCACGCGTTCAATTCCGTAGAAATAGGGCACGTCGTGCCTGTGGCAAACAAACCGCTCCGCAGCGGCGGGCACGCCAGAGCCTGTCCGCGCTTCCAGATCGTCGTCCGACAGAGGTGCTAGATCCAGAGATGCTTGAACCTTCTGCTTCTCTCGCGTGATGAGAATGCCAATGCGGGTCCATTCGATCGCCTTTTCGAAAGGCTCTGCCGTGGAGGAAGCCGCGCTAGAGATCCACTCGTCGAAGAGGCCGCTACCACTTGCAAGGTCGCGAACCCTCTGCTCCATCTCTGGCAAGGCCTTTGCGATTTTGTCTTGGGTCGCGTAGTCCGTGACAGTATTCGATAGATAGTCGCCGAAGCTCTCCAGATCGGTGCGCATCTGCGCCATGCGTCGGTTCGCGATGGACGTCACGAAATTCAGGTACTGCTTGGATTTGGCCGTGCTCCAGGCTTGCTCCATGCGCACTTCTTCGTAGTCGCGCCGCGGGATTGCGCCTGTCAAAAGTTCAGAAGGATTGATCACATAAGTTCGTTCTGCGAACCAGACGGATGCCCCCTGTCTGTGATCAAGCAGTTCACTATACAGCAGAGTTCTTTGCCAAGGGCGGAGCCGATGGACATCGTCGAACATGACGATTGGCTTTGCTGCGACGGTCCTGCCATGAATAACGAATGACACCTGCGACAGCCACAGCACGGCATCAAACTGCATGTGAAGCGGCAGATCTACGGACGTGTTTCCGACGGCGTCGAGTTGAGCGAAGCAGCGAGACTCGACGTCCTCGGCCCATGCGCGCAGGGCGCCGAGGTCGGCGTTTCGCGGAATGGGCCCCTCGTCGAACAGCGATGCTGCGTACTCACAGGTGATCGTGCCCAAGCCATTGGGATAATCAAGGTCATGGAGCGTGCACAGTGCTCGCAAGGACCGGAGAATGATGCGAGCATTCACCAGAGCGCGAAATAGTGCGCGAGACGTGCGTTCTTCGAGTTGAGGGCCGATTTCGGCGTATCCACTCGCGCAGGGAACGAGGATTCCAAATGCGAGCGCCGTGGCCTCGTCGACCACACCCAGCTGAGCCAGGCTCCGATGAATTTCGTCATGCGGCGAGAGATGACGATTACGAATGACCTGGATCAGAGGACCTGGAGTAAATATTCGCAGAAGCGATGTTTTGCCCCCTCCGGGGGCGCTTCGCAGCACCAGCGCACTTGTAGCGAACAGATCCTGCGGAAGGATGCTCAGCACTTCAGGTGCGAAGTATCGAGAGAATATCTCGTCCGGCGAGGATGTCTCGGAGGTCCGGATGGCGAAAGCGTTTCGAGCCACTATGAGACCTCGCGGTGACGCACAATGCGCGGGAAGAGGCCACGCGCGCTGCCGACTTCGAGAGGATCGGCCCAGAGCAGATAGATACTATTGTTAGGGCAGTTGTGCGCCAGGACCAACGGCAAGCCACAGGCCGCGAAGCCGCGCTTGATGGTGTCTGTTCGTCCCTTCGCCTCGTGCTCGTCGAGCGGGCGAGTTCGATAGTAGGAATTGGAATCGACCAGGGCGAGAAACTCCTTGTCGCGCGGCGAGGCGAGAGCCATGTCGGGCGCAAGCTCGTAGACGGCGGTTATGCTTGGGACGGGAATCGATTGCTCTTTGCAATAGGTGGCCAACTTGCCGCCGATGTAATCGACGGCCGCCTTGGTCGCCACATACAGAACAATGTGCATCTTAATCGTGGAGTACTTGATCAGGCAGGACGCGTCTTCGTTAGGCTGAAACTGTTTCAATGCCTTGACCAGCTTGCCTTTCCATTGATCTTCCTCTTTGCGGATATAGGAAATGCCGCTCGCCGAAAAATCGTCGATCAGCACAATTCTAGCGAACTGCGCATTCGTGTCGCCGAGAGCTGATTGCAGGTCTTTGAGCATCCCCGCAGATTTCGGTTTACCGATTTCGTACGCCTGCCACACTTGCTCATTGTCGAGGGAAGCTGCTCGCCGAAAGATATCCATTCTGGAGCCGTCGCTCAGCCCCAGGAAGAGCGTCTGACGCAGCGAACGGTGATAGTCGGGATGACGGACCACTTCAGTGATGCAATGGGGGGCGATTCCGATGGAACTGGCGACGTCGGTAATCAAGGAGGGGCGGATAACGTCGGGGAAGCTGGACTCGACGAGATGGCGCATGTCGGCTGCAGAAACGAACACGACGCGGTCGCGCACGAAGGCGTAGGCAATCTCACGTTCGGCTTTGGTGGCGAACTGCTTCAACCAGAGGCAAAGGGCTTCGAGAAACTTTTGACCGGGACCGAACTGCTGATATTCGTCGTACTTGAACCGGGCCATCCGATCCAATCGCGGAAGTTCCTGGGCAAGTCGATTTTCGTCCCACTCCATGACCAGAGCGAGCAGGCGCTGCGCAAGTTCTTCCTTCATTCCTCCTCCGGGATGGAGCTCTCACGCGACGCAAGCGGGGCAGGCGAGACTCTCAGCTTCGACGGTCGCCTTAGTGGATGCTGGGAGAGCCGGGGTGCCGCCCTCCAATAGTTTTGCAATCTGCTTCTGAAACACGCTCTTGGTCGAGGCGTACATGCCGCCTCGAGCTCCTTCAAAGCCACAATTCCAGGCAGCGAGCGCTTGGCCATATTGAAGCGCCTGCGTCAGTTGGCCAGCCTTCAATTTTGACAGGCCCTCAGGTTGCAGCCTGAATATCTCGGTAAGAAGGCCGGCGCTGAACCAATCTCCGGAACCGCAGGTGTCAACCAGCCGGGGCGCATTTATGGCCGGTATACTCAGCCAGTTGCTGCGCTTGCTGCCAAGCTTGTGCCGGTAGCGCAGCCCACGGTCACCCATGGTCTGGATCTCGATCGCGGTTGCCGCGCGCTCGGTCCAGGCCTTCTCGATTTCGGAAAGACGCGCATCCGCGTATTTCAAAACGTGAGCAAGTTCGATCGCCTCCCGGAGCAGCCGCGGTTCGGCGACGCCGGATGGCTCGTACATGATGAGAGCGCCATTCTTGGCAGCCAAGGCAGCCAGGTCGAGAATGCCTCTGGACAAGCGATCCATGAAGAAGACCTTGGCCGACGCAAGGTGAGGCGCAATCGAATCCACCACGGTTCGGGTGATAGGCTGGAAGCTGGGCAATCGCTTGCCGCAGCGAGGGCAGGCCCAGGAAAACGAATGAGTGGGTGTGCCGTCGCGCTTGCGGCGGATCTGCTGAACAATAATCGGTGTGTGGGCACTGGGGGTGCAGCGGGCATGATCAAGATGCACCCCCCATCGGCTCATGTCGGCCTGCAAGACCTGGGAGGCGGCATCGTCGCCGAGTCGCGCAACCGGATAGGAGCTCCATCCCAGATAGGCGAGCACGGTGAGCACATTACCGCAGGTCCCCCCAGCATGGGCTTGAAAGGACGAGGACGAATCAGCGCTGACAATGAGATCGAGCGCAATCAAACCGGATCCGAACGCGGTTGGGCGTCTGGTTCCGGTTTGTTTCGTGCCACGCACCTTCGATGACCTGACGGCCGACGTTGGCTCGGCATCGCGCTGGGATCTGACGGGCATTTACTCTGCTCCCTTCAGGGCCGAATTGAACAGCTAAGTTACAACTTACGTGTGCATAGGGCGACCCGATTGTCGATTTCTCGGATCATTCCCACAGGAAACGACCGTCGTGCGGACGCAGTCTTCTCAAATATTCGAGCAGAACGGCCGGCCCACGCGATCCTTGGGACCCCAAATGCCAACACGTCGCAGGATCAAGGTTGACCTCGTCGACGCTCAGCGAAAGAGGTTCGGCCAGCAATTCGTGATCGTTTCCCGGCCAGCGTCCCCGGTCGCCTACGCACAGTATGGCGCCACTCCCAATCCGCTTTCGCATTGCGTCAATGACTGCCCCTTTGGCCCGCTTGGCGTCGATGATATCGATCGAATGACTTGATCTTACGACGCGAACGCTGCTGGCCCCCTCCGACAAAATAGCTTGTTGCGCGAGGAGCCACAAATGATCTTCTCGCAAGGAATGCTTGGGCTCCAAGGTGATCTGATGCGCGCGATCTGTCTGCTCCGCACAAAGAGAGACCTCCGGCTGGGCCCGCAGACGAGCGGCAATCGCGGCCAAAGCCTCTGTCGGCCGAGACGCGTCGTTCGGCGATCTATCGTCACTCAATGGCGCGATCTCGAGGCCATTGTAGTAGCCGATCGTCACACTGGGCCACATCGCCTTCGGCAGGACTTCGCGCAAAGACAAGCGCACCGATTTTCCGCGCCCCGTCGCGATGGCTAGGACCAAGCCATTTTCGATGAGGCGAACAAGAACTTGCACAATATCTTTGTCAGGCGGCAAGGTGCGCGCGCGCGCGTCCACGATTGTGCCGTCATAGTCGAGCACGGCGCCGGAAAACGAGGCCGCACGCAGTCGTTCGTCAAAATCGTTGTACGCGCTCTGCCAGAACTTAAACTGCCCGCGTTCAACAAGCAGTGCGTGCGATGCGAAGGCCTTTCGTTCTATCGCGGCGATGTCAGCGCCACGACGTGATTTGACGGACTTCTTGAGGGAAAGACCGTAAAGCTTTCGTCCGAATTCCGGGACGCCCGGCCGGCCGGGATCTATGCCTCGGGCCTCGCCCGCCCATCCCGTCAGCAGCAGGGACGCCGCGAGGGCGCCGAGGGAGACCGCTTCCGGTGGGCCAGGCAATCGGAGGCGAGAGACCGGGACATCATCGGGTATCAGGGCGAGTGTCCGTTCCGCGAGCGGTTCGTCGTCATCGCCAATGAGTGCAATGATCGCGCTCTCTCTTCCACGCTTGGCCAACCAGTGATGACGTCCGTGTGCGAAGTTTCGCCAATCAGCGTAATGAAGGTTCCCGATTGCTGCTTCGGTGAATTTTGATTCCAGATCTATCGCACCAACTCGGGCATTCGGACTGTGCAGCACGACCGTTGTCGACCGCCCCCACAAGTGTTCGGTGGAGTTGCGCCAAGTCGTTTGATTTTCTGCTGAAAGCAGGCGAGACATTTGCTGCTCAACGGCGTCCCAGTCGGCATTTGCTTGGGTCGCTGCTAGATAGGCCCGCAAGATCAGGGCGGAAAAGCCGAAGAGGGAATTGGTCGCCAGAAAGCCATCCTTGCCGGCCGGAGGCTCGTAGAGCAGCAAATCGCAATAAGGATGCTGCTGAGTTCTATCCGACAGTCGGCTCTGCGCGCGTCCGCACAGAACCGCGAGCTGGCGAGGTTCGCGCGCCACCGCGTCCTCGAAGGCACCATTGATATCGACGTTGCTGCCACCAGCGCTCAAGAGCCAAATCGCGGCTGAACGTGGCGCAGGTTCGTTAAGCAACTCGGAAGGGGTCGCTGTCCGTCCAAGCTGGCCGGATAAACTTTGGTGCGTCTGAGCGAGGAAGTGCGCGGCGCTGAGTGAGCCGCCCGAGCCAACGGCCACCAGGGGGCCGAGCACAGCCGTTCGCACTGCGCGAGCCAAATCGTCGGTCGATGCCGATCCGGCCCACGTCAGCGTTTCGGTAAGCTTTTCAATCTCTTGCGCGTACGGACGAGCCACTTCTCGCTTACCTTCCAGATGAGGTCTACGTCCTTATCATACATAGAACAAATAGGGAACAATTACATTGCGGCGTGGTTGTCGCCGCTTTCAACAATCTAGGCGACGTGAGCGGCAAGTTGGGGTTGTGTAAACACAAGCAAGCTGCCATCGAATGGCTTCGGAGCTTGTTCAGACGGCGCTGACTACGCTTTGGCGGCCCTGCGTCGCTTGATTGGCGTCACGCCCCCTGCCTTCAGGTCGTCGTCCTGCGGCGGCGTCGCCGACGCTTGGGAGCCGAGGAGGGTCGATATCTTATGTCCCGCTTCTCGGATCAGCCTTGCGAACTCCGCGATCTTCTCTTCGCTGACGCGCGCAGCTGGACCATAGAGTCCTACCGAGCCGATGACGTTCCCTCGATGATCAAAGTAGGGGGCTGCCACCGCGATCGCCCCGACAATATCTCGCCGCGGCTGATGGTGTAACCATTGTGGGCTGCAGAGCGGATGGCTTCTTCAAGATTACTGCGCTGAGCGTGTTTGGGCATCTCGGCCAAGAATTCCGCCTGGCGTTCTTGTGACATGAACGCCAGCAAGGCTTTGCCAGTCGCCCCTTGTGGGATCTTCAGCGACGATCCGACTCCGCGGCTGATGGTCAGTACGTGACGGCTTTCGCACTCCAGAATGCAGGTGCTGCGATCCTCTTCAAGCCTGAAAAGTGACGGAGTCTCACCTGTCGCGTCACGCAACTCCTCCAGAATAGGGCGCGCCACGTTGACGACGTCAAGACCGCTGAGCCAGACGTGCGAGAGCTTCATCACACCGTGCGCAAGCTTGAAGCGCTGAGGATCGCCCTCCGCGTGGATCAATCCACGGGTCGAAAGAGTGTGAAGTAGCCTGTACAGGGTCGGCCGGCTCAATCCGACGCGTTTCTGGATTTCAATGACGCTCATTGCCGGCTGATCAGCTGAAAAGCACTGCAAGATGGCAATTGCTGTTTGCTCAATAGTCCTCACTGTCCTTATTGCGGTTCCGCTAGGCACGATCGCCGCGTGGAACCATAATCGTTGGGTCGATCGCGCGGTCATGGCGCTGTCGGTCGCCGGCTTTTCCATGCCAACGTTTGTCATTGGCTACTTGCTGATCTTGGCGTTCGCGATGTGGGCCGACTTACTGCCCGTCCAGGGATATGTAAGCCCATTTCAGAATGTCTTAGGAATGGCGCGCCCGCGAGCAATGCTAGCTGGTCGGGCGCAGCGTCTTTCAAACGCAGAAGAAGGCCGAAGCGTCGGGGCGATGGCCGCACGCTTCCATCGTCGGCGCGGATTGCAGACCATGGTGATGTGCGGACGTCGCTGCCAGGAATTTCGAGAAGTCGATCGGTCGAGCAAACCGAACTTCCTGAATCGTGCTCCAGCGCCAACGCCCCTGCAACGTCACCGTCGGCTTTCCGCCTTCGCTGCCGAGCGAGATGTCGGCGATCTGGTGCTCGGTCGCCGCCAGGAATTGGCAAGATTTGTTCTTCACGCCATAGAGAGATTTTCCGGAGCCCGCACCATAACCTGCGGAATCGAGCTCGTGCTGATTGAAGAGGATGCGGATCGTGTGACGGAAATGCCGCCAGCGGTCGGCGCTGCCGTCGCGTTGCGGAATGATGAGGCCGGAGGGCGTCAGTACGATCTCGACACGGCGGTTCTGCCGCCTGGCGTTCTCACCTGTCGAGACAACCTTTAGCCGCTGTTCGCCGTAGGGGACGACTGAGACCCGCGGCTTCGGCGTGACGTTCTTGATGAACGGTCGAAGCTGCTTTTTGATCTCTGCCGCGCGACGCTCCGAGAGTTGATAGTTGTCGCTTACCGGACCATCGTCGTCCGCGTGGCCTTCGATGCGCAGGTGGCCACCGTGCTCGGCCAAGAGTTTGGCGATCTCTTCGTAGATCTTGGTCGCGGCCGCCGGATCCTCAGGAGCTGGCTCCCCCGGCTTGAACAGGAATGTCCACCGCTTGATCTCCGGCAGGGGCGAGTCGGCGCCGCTCGCGGCCGATTGTTCACCAAGTGAGTTCGGCCAGGAGACGAGGTTCTTTACCTCTAGCCAGCCGTTGAGCAACGTGCGGCGCTTCCACGCCGCTGCTCCGCCCCCCTTTGGCGTCGACCCGAGCAGCCAGCAGTTCGAGTAAAGATCGCCTGAGGACGAACTGAATGCTGCCGCTGACGCAATCGGCTGGCCGGTTGGTGCATCCTGCAAGGATGTCCCCCATCGACACGGAAGGAGCACTTCGGCAGCGCCCGCGGTCATGAACAAATCCGGGACCAGATCGGCGCTGCCGCGCACCGATTGGGCCTGCGTTGCGGCAAACGACATGGAGAGAAAACCACGCATCTGCTCTCTCGCAGTCCCATCCAGTTGCATCCCGGGCAGCAGAGACCAGTCGCTCGCATCATCTCCGCTCTTGAGCCAAAAGAGCGCCTGCAGGCCCAGTACCGCTGCGGGCTGCTCAGCCGACTCGCTGAGGCTCGAAAATTCGAGCCCGTTCATTCCAGACTTGGGCAAGACCTTGACTGCACCAATGGCGACGCCGCCGTGCGGCGGCCAGACTTCGTAAGTTGCGGTGGTTTCGATAGCGAGACCCGTTGCATTGCATCGCCCCAGTGGAAGTCGAGGTGCAACTCGATCCGGTGCTGCCGCGATGGTGCCGGAGTCTCGCGCAGGTCCAGCTCGAGCCTCACCTTCTTGGCCTTGATCTCCGCTGTCCCGTGATCAAGCGTCGCCTCGGCCCGCGCGACAATCCACGCTGATCCCGGATCATTCCGTTGGCTGCGGGCTGCCATGCGCGCATTGATCCTGCGATAATCTGGAAATCGCCGTCTTGCCGCTCGGATCTACGGATCAGCGCGCCAGCGGCGACACCGAAATATCCGTCGAACCCGCGCAGCGCGCTTGGGCCCTCCAGAACCAGAGGGCTGCTGTTGTCCGCGTTGCTCAGCTGCAGACGGCCGGGATAGCTTGATAGGTCTGCCTCCGGTGGAGCGATCACCCAATCGAGCGGCTCAATCAGGCCGCGCACGGCGAATTGCGGTGCGAGATCATCGGCGCTTTGATTGACGAGTGCGTCTGCGGCCTCGGTTCGCGCCAGGAAGCGCTTAGTGGACAGCTCTTTCCACCAGGTCTTGAAGTCGCGTCGCCCAAGTGGCCGTCGCTGCTTATCCTCAGGGGCGGTATGCTGCCTTCCTGAGAAGAGACCTCCACGATAGTCATCGTCGTCGTCTTTCGGCAGCTGGGCGAAGGCGTTTAGCTGGTCCAGATATGGAAGCCCGTATTCATACTGCACACGCAGGCCCAACCCGCTCTCGCCTGGCAGATCCGTTGCGGCTCCAGGTTGCAGAGCGAGGCCCGGAAGCGACAGGCTGGCAAGCGGCAGGACCGGCTGCCTCGTCTCCAGCCACTCGGCCGCGGCACCGTGCGCCGAGGCGCTTAGCCAGTTGGCGGCGCCGCGCGTGCCGCTCTCGAACAACCAGACGGTGGGATCTATTTCGGGCAACCCCGACCGGGCCGGAAGGCCCCATGGCAGGTCGAAGGGAGCGAGCTCCCGGCTAGCACACGGATGCGCGGGCGGATCCTGCGTCTGCGTGAGTGGCAAGGACTGAATGAACGGCAAGCTTGGATGACGGCGCCACATAAGGGGGGCGAGAAACGCCTTGCCGTTCGTTCCTTTGAACCACGTTTCCTTCAGTCTGGCCCTCGGATCGTGCTCGACGCTGACTGTGAGTTTGTCGAGCCGTGCCGTCGGCATGGTGCCGTCCGCAGAGCGCGCCGTGATGGTAAAGTCGCAGTTTAGCTTGAGGGGGGAGGCAAACCGAAATGGACTCTGGTTCGTCGAGAGTGGAACGGATGTAAGTGCACCGACGAAATCCTCAAGGTCGGGCAGGGCGTCTCGCAATGTCGGCGGTGACTTGGCAAGCCACAGCAGGCCGTCGAGCATCAGGTCCGGCTCGCGAAGCGAGAAGTCGACATCGACCGTGCGCCACTTGCTGCCATCAGGACCTAGTGTCCAAATGCCGTTGCGCGCGAACGCATCCAGCAGAAGCTCGCCGGCATCGGTCTTGAGCCATTGCTGCCGCTCCCGGCCGGCGTGATCGCCGCTCGCCGCCTTGTCAACCGTCACCGCCTCCTCGGAGGAGCCGAGGTCGAGGACGATGTCTCCGGGTAACACGCGCGCGTTGCTGGCCGGCGCCGACTGACGGGGATTTTCGCTGGCTGCATCGGCCGGATAGTTGCCGATCGGCAGTGTGCGCTCGCGACGCAATATGAGGCGCCACTTTTCGGGAGAGGGCTCGTAGACTGCATCCGAGAGCGCCGGTTTGCCCAGCGCTGCCAATCTGCCGGCCGTCAAATGGCGTCAGCAGAATCTCGAAAAGCTTCCGAACGAAAAACGCGATCGGCTTGTTGCTGATCTCGAAAAGGTACTGGCACGGTAACCCGCTTGGCATTGCCAGCCATTGTTCTGTGTTGCGCCGCCATCGCGAAAGCTCACAAAAATTCTCTAAGCGGTCATCCATGGTTGACTTCGGCCGACCTCGTCTTAAGGAATTTCATAACTGGGCTCGCCGACGAAATTCCCTGCACGGAAAAGGAGGCGCGCGCAGAACTGCATTCCTTTCCGCTGCCTTCGCTTCTCATCGATTATCTCAACTGGCGTGACCGCATTGTGCCGGTAAGGCCCCGCACCGTCATGACTTGGGACAGGTTCTTGGCCGACAAACGGACCTTGGACCATTGGGCGGCCGTCAATGCCCATGTCGAACGTATCGTCGCGGGCAAGGACCTTACTCCGTAGTCCGCTGCCGCTGCAAACCGATAATCCGTGCAACAAAAACCACGAAAGAAGCCGACAAACCGCCGAATTTAGGCGCCGATCCTGGATTTGTTGCATTAATCGGTTTTCATTGAGCGCTACAATTTCAGCGCTGAACGAGATGCCTCACGAAGGAAGTTTCGGCGGTCTGGAAGGCAACGGGAATAATTGGCCACATCTAGTTTGGCTATTGCTGCACAGGAGCAGAACATGGCTAAGCATTTGTACCGTCTCCGTATGGGCTCGTATGTCGGGAACCTATTTCGGCGCAGCAAGCATGATTTGCAGCAGAGGCTCTGGCTGCAATGTAACCTGATGCGGCTCGGGTGCGACCTAGCGCGATCCCAGTATCAGCACGGCCTTGAGCAAGGGAAGCTACTACTGCCACTTAAGCCGCTCACGAAGTCGACTTCAACTAGCCAGGAAGCCTACCTAGAGGCCGCAACTAGCGCCGCTGTGGGTCTTCATCGACGCTAAGACGATTTTGAAGGGCGCGACCGTGGCCAACTCAGGCACTGTCGATGGAGAGTGTAGCGATGGCGAATGAACAAGATGTTTTCGGCCGGATCGATGAGATCGAACTCAACGAGGCGGCGGCGGTCATAGTTGAGTAGGCCCATGACGAGATCACCGTGTTATCGCGAGCGTGGTGGGCTTTCATTTTCAGCGAACGCCAGATCAGGCGCTCAAGCTCTCGGGCCTTGGCTGTTGCCGCAGAGAATGCGAAAAAATTCCAAGGATCAACCGAGGCGCGGCCAATATAACGCATCGCCGGCCCGGAACGAGCGAAAAGCTGCAGATTTTGAGGAAATCCTGCTGATTCGAGGAAGGATCTGCAGTCATTCCTCCCGGCTCGCTAATACAACCCATTGCGCTTCTACATCAACGATGACGGTTTATGCCAAATCCCGATCTACTGTTTCTGGTCCTGGGTGGTCTCACCCTCGGAGGCTTCGTCGGCGCCCTGATTAAAGCTCTGATCGGCGACTGGGAGCTACGCGACCGTGGATGATGCCCTCGACAGGACCTGAACCTACGCCACGAGACGTAGAAACTCCCCGCTCCACTGAGCTACGAGGGCACATGGCAGAGGTAAAAATCACGGCCAACCGATCGGACGAAGAAAGCTGGCGCATCGAGCGCCTCGAGGAAGTCCGCGATATTATCCTCGAGAAGGGCGTGAAGAACATCCTCGCGCTTCACGATCACAAGGGCAATCTCTACGCCGATTGGTCAGAGCAGCCCAGCACCTATGCTCTCGCCACCGCAATCAAGATCTGGTCCGATAAAGGCGAACCGCACTCAAACCATTCTGTGCGGGGACGCCCGCTTGTATGGGATATGGGTGGCGACAATCCTTTCTGCGGCCCTTCTTTCCCTTAGTTTCACAATCTTCAAAGTCCGCCGCTACATTGGTAGCGATAACGGAGGTCGATTGCCATGCCAGCACTTTGGGTCGGGTCACAATGGATGGTTACGAAAAACGGCGTCGATACCACTGATCGAAAGTATTTCATCGCAAAAGAGCGCGTGCACGAGGAAGATCCTCCTGGATATACCTGGGAACGACACATGGAAGAGAAGGACTGGGTCGATATGACCGACTTCCGCCGCGCGATGACATTCGCACGGGCGACATGGCCGACGAAGTGAGGTCTGCGCGCACAAGAATCGAGCCTGTCCGGACAGAGTCAGAGTCCAATGCCTAACCGATCGGCCAAGTGCGCTATAGATGGCGAGGCGCGTGCGCGCCGCCGGTTCTTGACATCCATCGCAGCGATCAATGCTGTTGAGTGCGCTGCAAACAAAAACTGCGGCTTCCAGTAGACAAAGACGCTGGGCAGGCCACCGGCGAAGCGAACTTCGTAGCTGCCGGCATCGGGGGACGGCTTCGTGCTTGAGCAGGCGGACAGGATGACGGGATCAGCGTCATGGTTCGGAGTCTAAGCAATTGATTGGGTGATGCGAATGCAACCCACTGGAACGACGTCCGGCGCGTCGTCCAGACACAATCTTGGACAGGAACAGTCCCGTGATTGCCAAGTTTCCCGATACCCTTCTCGAAGGATGACCCCGATTGACTCCAGCTCCAATGCCCCCAGCTGAGGCCGCCTTTGGCTGCCAGGGCAATCTTGTCGAGCTCAGTGAAGGGGGCGGCTGATGACGGGCGTTCTCCCCAGCACAAGGCCGTGTATGTTCCCGCGACTCCGTCCCACGAGCCTTGGGCCGGATTGGCTACCAGGCTTATGTGAGGGCGCATTGCGGGTTATCTCGCGCAAGTGTTACGACGCAACCTGTTTTAGAGTTTTTCGTTTGGAGCTACTCATTGGCAACAAGCATTGAATCGATTGTGTCGGCTTATGTACGTCTGAAAAACCGGCAAGCCTTAGAGAATATGCGAGACCTTCGGCGCCAGTTGCTCGAACAGCTACAATCCACATCAGGCGTGACCCGACTGACTCTCGAGATGCTCTAATTGAGGACCTCCGAGTGATCGAGGATGGACTCGAGCAGTTCCAGCTGAGGCCGTAACGGGGGCGCGCCAGTTCACGCTGGCAGATCTACGTGTTAACAGCAGGCGCCGTGGCGATCGTGCGGAACGTCGTGGCACCGGCCGCAGGGGCTGGTTCAAAGCGGCTCCTGCGGTCGTTTGTTCTGTAATGTCCGGAAGTGCCCTAATTTTCAGAGAAACGAATGTTTTCTTGGGCACTTAAGGGGCTGATAGCAGAGCGACGGTGCAGCCGTTGCTGAGGCTATGGACCCGGCCTCCTAGGTAGACCGGGCCCGCATTGCTCAAGGCCGCCTCAGTTGGGCGCCGTTCTCTTGATCTAGCTCAAGCGATGCCCGCCCTCTGCAGCAGTCCATCAGGCCGCGCCTGCCGCGCCGCTGGCAAGGCGTTCGTGGTCGACGATTTCAAGACGGATCAGCGTCGGGCAGGGCGACCGAAACTGATATCGCAGCCATGTTCGAGGAGCGGGCGATTACCGTGGTTGAAAAGCCGCCGCTCCTCATTGCCTCGACACTGGCTCGGGCGAGCCCCTAATCGTCGGGCTCAGAAGGGCAACTTCCACACGAAATAGAGAAGCGCAGCAATGGCCCCCCAGAAAAGTATCCCGCGGAAGATGAAACCGATCGCCATGTTAATCGCCGTCTCGTCCAAGCCGCTGCGCCATGTCGATTCCATCGATCGCATCTGCCAGCCCTTCTAGGAAAACCCGATACCACGCATCATCATCGGGAAGCTCCCACTCTCGTAGGCTGCCGACATAACGGGTCAGAGCAATAACGCCCGCGAACGTGGTTGGCGTTGAACGGATGAGCACATTCGCATGCTCCGCGAGAGCATGGCTCCTTTGACTGCTAATTTCGTCGGCGGCATCAAACTCGGCCCCCTCATCGAGCTTCGCCGATACGGACAAGGCCGCATCGTAATGCGCCGACAGCTCGCGATGACGCTCGATCACTACGAAGATTAGATCCCGATCGGCTGCAGCAGTCGACTGGGTGGAAATTTCCTGCGATGACAATGTTGGCCCCGAGCAAGTAGCAGGCCTACGTTAGCATCGCGGCCATGATGATAATCAGCGTAGAGGGTCCTTCATCTGCGGTATTTCTGCTCGATCGGCTTGGGCATTCAGACGAGGCCACCGGCTCAATTTGGAGGTCGAGGTTTCGGGAACGAGGGCGCGCGCCTTACTCGCGCCGGATAACGGCTCCGCTCCAGCTATTCCCGGCGTAAAGCTGCATATTTTGCGCGTATCAGAGGTTGTTATCCCGCATCGGCTGCGCTTGGATACGCTTCCACATTCGAAATGGGGCGGGTGAAATATGAAGTCGATTGCAATAGTTTCCGGTCTGTTGCTGCTCGGCGTGATCGGACAAGCAAACGCACGCGGAGGACATGGAGGACGCGTCAGCTACGGCGGCGGACATCACACTACCAGTCATGGCGGCAGCTATTTGGGCGGATCCGGCTCATCACACCGTGGCGGGACTTATGTCAATTCGAGAACTGGCAACCGTTACGGCACTCATCGATAACGAGCGAAGAGGCAGGACTCGAGGGGCGGCCATTCGATGGGGCTTTTTACGCGTGGGCAACAATGGGAGCCGACGTTTCGGCTACGACGCCGTCAGGGTCCTGGAAGGGGCTTTCTAACTGCGCCGTTTTGCTCTGGGGCGTGATCGGCCTCCTCTTCAATGCGGGCACTCTCTTCGGCCGGGCTGGCTCGGTTGGGATCGGCACTTCGGTTTATGTCACCGCCATCCTCATTTGGATTGGCGGTATGGTTCAGTTCGGTTTGGGAGCGCTGCTCTCGCACAATGACTTTGATGGCGAGCGGCCACTGCCAGAAGACGCAGGCGATATTCGGATAACGCGCTAGAACTCTCTAGGGTGAGGGCCGGGATGAAATACAGCCCGGAGTGTCCGAACGCATGAGAGGCTCAGCCGCGGTTCTTCACCTTGATCCAGTGGTTTTGTCCTGCGTTACAGGATGGGACTTAACGCCGATGAGCGTTTCGTCGAGCGAAATGGCAGACTGCCGTCAAGCAATTCAATGCTTTATGGAAGCCTATTGCGTAGCGAAGATTTTGCGAGCTCTGCTGCGCTGCTTAAAGCATCACACCTCAACCCCGGCCGCTGGCGACGCTAGGCCCTTGAAGTTCGTATGAAGAGCGATTCGAGGATGAGGTAGACCGCTTTCGGATCGGTCTGCCTAGAGACCAGATACGATAGGATGTCGTGGCGGAGCTCTAGCTTGAGCCGCAGTACGAACAGCTCTTTGCGATCGATCCGATTTTCCTCGTACCAGCAGATGACAGCTAAGCAGAAATCAAAAGCGAGCACGACATCGCGCGCTGCAACTAAGTCATCTCGCGCAGCCTTAAGCTGAGCTTGATTGCCTGCGAGGCGATATTGAAGGTCCATTTCGAAGTCGTGCGCGCTCACAGGAGCGATGTACGGCGCGAGCGCAAGATTCGTGAGCAATAGCGCGGCGACTTTGGCTTAGACAGCGCAGCGGTGTCCTGGGGGAAATGTTGGGTCCGCCAGATTTCACATTCACCCGCCCATTATTCGTGCGCGAGCTTGTGCGTGTTACTGTCAAATTCGATAGTCAAGCCGATCGCTTGCGTTATCTGGAAGCAATTCGTCACATGCGCTGCCGCACGAGTGTTGGCTTTGTTATTTCTCATACGAGCTCGTTGCGCTTCAGACGGATTGTCGCGAAAACGCCAGCTCATTTGCCCGGCCACAGAGATTGCGAGAGCGGAAATCTCGACACCTGTGGGTTTGATGGTCTGGTCAAATTGCTGAGCGCTGGGCGCTGGTACGAAGCTTGCTTAAGAGCAGGTCCATCTCTTCTCGGATCGGCGGACTACATCCGCCTTGTGACTGGCTCGGAACGGGGATGCTACAAGAAGGTTACCAGCATGTCAGGTATCGCTGCCGCTTTTCTATTGCCTTGGAGCAGTTCCCATCAGACTGTTTATGATCAGCTCAAGCACATGCTTCCGAAGCTCTCACTTCGCGGACAGGCAGGAGTCGGCATCGCCGCCTTCATGCACAACAAAGGCGTTCGATATAAAACCGCGTCTCGGCCATCACACGAACTGCGTGCGATCGACAAGGATGAGCAGGATCTGGAGTTCACTCCCCATGTTGCAATCGCTCATGTTCGCGGTCGAGTTTGCACAGAGGGTGAGAGCGACGATCAACCAACTCCCAATCGCAGGGCCACCTCCCGTCAACTGACAATTTCGTTGGACGGAGCGTTAGTAAATGCTCGAGAGATCAGGGCAGAACTGGTTGCCCAAGGTCGCACCTTCGCGGGTCGGACGGATGCCGAACTCTTGCTCAAGCTAGTTGAACACATTTGTGAAAGGGATTATTGGCGCCAAGGCCTGCGAGTCAACTATGAGAACGTCTTTCGTGAGATTGATGGGCGCATTGATGGTGCTATTAGTGCGCTTTTGCTGGACACCGAAGGAAATCTGGTTGCGTTCCGCAATAGATATGGTCTGCGTCCTTTGGAGTTCATGCAGACGGACGATGGATTCTTGCTCTTTGCGTCGGAAAATTGCGCCTTTGCCGGGCTTCGGGGCAAGTCAGACCAAATCGTCCCCGGCTTCATCAAATATGTGGATGGCAAAAGGGGGCATTGCCTCGATCGTTGTGTCAGCGATTCTCAACGTGCCGCCAAGCTTTGCGTCTACGAAACTCTTTACCTCGGAAGTCCGGATACGTCGATCCAGGGCCGATCTCACCTGGAAACTCGTCACAGTATCGGTTTCTCGCTGGGTGATCTTATTGCGCGTCGGCTTCCCGCAGAGCCGGACGCCACTCCAATCATCGTCTCGTCCATGCCTCATACCGGAGGGCCCTACGCTGACGGCTTATTTTCAGCTCTCGTAGCACGCGGGGTTAACGCCGAGCGACGTGAAGTCATCGAGACACAAATCTCTGAGCGAACTCTCATCGGCCCAAATAGCGAGCGCAAGCGTCGTATTGCTCACAAGTACCGCCTGGCTTCGACTGACGTCGAAGAACGCACGATACTCATTGCCGATGAGGCCCTCATTCGTGGCGATACCAGTCGGACCGTAACGAATATGCTTCTTGCTGCGGGTGTCAAAGCTGTCCATTGGGGAATCGGCTCACCGCCTATCGTGGCCCCAAATTACTACGGCGTGAATATTGAGACCATCGATGAACTGGCCTTCTGGCGGACATGGAAGGGACTGTCCGCTCAACAGCGGAAGAAAAGCCTACTATTTAAAGATATCGAGCCGCATGTCCTCAAAGCCATCGAAGGAAGAATCGCAGCCTCGATCAACGCGGCAACTGTGACTTACTTGCCCTTCCCGCGTCTCACATCGTTGCTGCCGCGGGGGAACGAGGGAATAGATTTGTCACCCTTTACATTCGAAATGCCAACTCCTGCAGGGCAAACGCGCGCAAATAGAGACTTGCATAACCTGGTGGCTGACCACTATAGCGCTGCCTGAGGCCCGAAGCATGAAGCCAGTTTTTGTTTTTGATTGGAATGGCACGTTGCTTGACGATGCCAATGCGCTACTGCATACGACGAACACTATCTTGGAGCGCTTCGGACGCCCGACGATCGATCTGAACACCTTTCGGGATCATTCCGATGTCCCACTCTCCATTCTTTTCCGAAATGTCGGAATGTCAGAAGAGGAAGTCGCAGCCGTAGATCACGATGGGGGCGCAATCTTCCATGATACCTACGAGCCGCTAGCCGATAAAGCGGAGTTACGCATAGGTGCGCGCACAATGCTGGAATTGGTGCGCAAAGAAGCGGCTTCGTCCATCATAGTGAGCAACCATATAGTCGCGCCCCTTGTTGCTCAATTGCAAAGGCTCGGAATCGATCGCTACTTCAACGGCGTCTTGGCCTTTGAAAGCCGTGCGACGCAGTATAAAACCATGAGCAAAGGGGAGAGACTTCGGCGATATATGGAGCAAAATGATATAAATCCCGAGTCAACCTTCATCATCGGGGATATGCCAGTAGAAACGAATATTGCACGAAGCCTTGGACTGATAAGCATATCCATTACCGGCGGATTTGTTTCCGAGTCGCGCTTGCGAGCTGCGAAGCCGGACCACATCATCCACAGCTATCACGAGCTGTTACCAATCGTTCAAACGCATGGCTTTTTTCTAAATGGATAGATGCTAGGTGCGAACGAGAGACACCGCATTTAGGCCGGCGGCGAGACGGGGTAGGCCTTTCTCCGAGTGGAGAGAGAGAAAGGATTTGACCGTGAATTTGGAACTTCTGACAGCTCTGAAGAAAGTCGCGAAACGTCGGGCGCGGCTAAAGCTGTCTCGCAACGATGCGCTACAGGTATTGATCAAAGAGGGTATCAACAACTCTCGCGGCGGATTGACGAAGGAATATGGTGGTCCGACCTTGAAGAAGGTTCGCACCCTGCTTCGGAAATGATTGTTCTGCGACATCGCTTGCGGTGTGTTTCCACGCGTGCGAGCGACAGGTCGGTCTTCGCGTGCTGAGGGGGGAGGACTTTAGGACCAGCGAAAAGGCATATGATTGGCTCGGTCCGGGCCAGACGCAACGCTTCCGGGCACGCTCCGATTGGACGGTTACGGGGTAGAAGCGGACATCAGCCAGCCGACAATCTCCGCTGAAACCGTGGAAAATGACCCATCTCCGACATCACCCCTCCGGCACCCCGGCCGTGTATAGCCCTTTTACAAAGCGCTTGGCGCCCGCTATGAACGCCGGGTTGTCGTTTACCGACGTACCTTTAAGGCGACGAATGGTGAAGTGTGGATCGAGCGCAAGTCCAGCCTTGGCAGCGGCCCTCGCCTCATTCAGAGAGCCAAGCAGCGCGAGTGCAGCGGCTAGCCCGAAATGAGCGAATGGATGGTTTCGGTTGGCTTCGATGCTGCGGAGGAACCAGCTAACTGCTTCAGCGTCTGCTGTGAGCTGCAACTTGGCCAAACCGATCTGCACCAGCCAGTCGAAGGCATAGATATCGCGAGGAGAGAGGCGGAACGCTTCGCTGACGTGAGCCTCAGTCTCTGCTGCGCGACCCAACCAAAACTTAGCCTTGCCGATGTGCGCGTGCGCCCAGGCTAAATTGCGATCTAAGGCTAACGCTCGTTCGAGCTCGGCTATGCCTTGAGCCGCGCGGCCCGTTGCAGCTAGCAAGACGCCCAACCCGAAGTGGGCAAACGCATGGTTCGGCGCGAGGGACAGCACCTTTACAGCTGTCGCCTCGGCCAACGAGGCATGCACGGTCCAGTCGTCGGTCACGGAGCCCGTTCCAAGTACTCCTTCGACACACATGATACCGACCATCGCCTCGAGATTTGTGGGATCAAGCTCTAACGCCCGTTTAAAAAAGCCGTGCGCTTGTGCCAAGTATTCGGGTGTCCACCACCCCTTATTCCACAGAGCTCTACCTTGAAAATACAAGTCCATTGAATTGGGATGAGGCGAACGCTCCGCTCGTCGCGCCTCAACCTCAATGAGTTGGGCACCCAGCATGTTAGCGAGACGCGCTGCGATTTCGTCCTGCATATCGAACAAATCGGCAATGGGCTTATCGAACCGTTCGGCCCACAGATGATTGGCGGTTTCAGCATCGACAAGCTGCACGTTTACCCGAAGCCGGTTGCCGCTACGCTGTACAGAGCCTTCGAGCACATAGCGGATGTTCAACTCCCGCCCCACCTGCCGAACGTCTATTGACTTGCCCTTGTAGGAAAACGCGCTGTTGCGGGCGATGACGAACGAGCCGCTGATGCGCGACAAGTCAGTGGTTAGGCTCTCGGTCACGCCATCGACAAAGTAGTCTTGCTTGGGATCGCCGCTGAGGTTGGCGAAGGGCAGCACAACGATAGAGAGACGGGGCGGTGAAAACGGGCCCTGCCTCGCGCGCTCCTGTGCCGCCGGGCTAGGCCCATCCCGGACCACAGCATAGGTTCGGACCGGGACAACGATGTTTTTGAGGTTCTGCTCACCCAGATCGGCGAACTCAACCTCAACCTTGCCCCGGACCTGATCGTAAGCAGCGGAGGAAACGCAGATGCCGCCGGGTTCTGCGATGCTCTCAAGGCGCGCCGCAATGTTAACTCCGTCGCCAAAGATGTCGTAGGGTTCGACAATTACGTCGCCGATATTAACCCCAACGCGGAAAGCAATACGCCTGTCTTCCATCTCGCTGATTGTAAGTTCCTTGATGCGGGTCTGGAACTGTACAGCAGCCCGAACCGCCTCGACCGCGCTTGGAAACTCTGCCAAGAAACCGTCGCCGGTATTCTTCACGATACGGCCGCCGTGCTCTGTGATTGCTGGGTGGACGGCGTCCGTTAGGAATGCGGTCAGTTTGGCGTGTGTCGCCTCTTCGGCACTGTGCATAAGCCGCGAGTAGCCAGCCACATCGGCCGCCAATATAGCTGACAACCTGCGCTCGACCCGGACTGGCCGCTCTTGCACCATGGCCCGCAATCCAACCCACAGGATTACTGTATTATGGATCAGAGGGGAGTGCCAAACGCATTTTGGCGGAACGCTCTCCAAGCCGATGGTCGGGTATTGGCGCCGAAGGCGCAGGTCCGGCCGACGTCCCTGTTGTCGGCTCATCGAGGTAGACCGGAAGAAACCGACGGAGCCGCCGACCGGCGCTCATGACCCTAAACGGAAATCGGGCGTCGCCTGATCGGATTGACAAAATCCCGCTCAATGTGGTTTGCGACAAGGTGCGTGGTTTGCTCCCTAAATCGCGCGGGCCGATCGCCACATGGGGTCAAGCTGAAGAACCCGGTGTCGCCCTCGAAGGATGTGCAGAGGACTCAGTCGTTCAGAGATGAGCACGCGGCAATAGCCATCCCATGATCTTCTGATACGGATCGCGACGACTGCGGACGAATGCGTTCTCGTTCTGCTGAGCGGCGGTCCTGGCGAATTCAGAAATCCCCTCCATAGACTGCCGTTTATCCTTCGGAAGCTTCGCCCATTGGCGAATGATCTTCCGGCGGGCTTCGCGTTGCTTTTCCCTTACGTCAGGCATCGGGACGCTCCTTGAAGAGGATTTATTGCGGTCGACCTAGTATTGTTTGGGCTCACTAGAACTTCAACGTCCAATCAAGAACTCTTAGCCCCTCTGATCGTGCGGCGCTATACACGGGAGCGAGTCTCATATTGGCTTTGCAGGCCCGCCGCCCTAGAATTGCGGCGATCGCAGGACGGGCGAAAGGGTCAGGGGCGCGAGCCGGTGAGCGTAATGGCAATTACTGGCACGGGCTCTACACGGCGGAAGCGATTACCGAGCGCAAAGCCACTCCGGCTTGGCTATAGTCAATGCGAAGATTAGTCGGAGAAGCGGAAGCTCATTGAGTCTGGAGTAGTGGCGCCAGCGAATTCCTCATTGCTGGCTGATTGTATCACCATGAACCGAAACAAGCGCGCGGCTAAAGAGTTCTGCCACCAGCCTTCATCGCGCCGGAGGTTTGACTCGCGGCGCGCGACTGGCCGTGGCGACTTCACCGGCTTACCGCTGCGGGTTGGCTCCACGGGCCGCGCCGACCAACGAGCCGATTGCGAGATATCGGAGGGAAACATGACAACTCCACTTACTTTTCCCCAAGCCCTTAGCCGCCGCAACATCATCAAGGGTGCTGCGGCGCTGGCCACGGCCGCCGTAAGTGTGAGAGCGGCCTCTGCTGCCACCGCCCCGCCGCTGGGTCAAACGGGCGCCCCGACCATGTCGACCGCTCCCTTGCCGTTGGGACCGCTACCCGGCAGCCGCTATCCGGACTCCCACCTGGAATCTGCCAAGAAGGGGCCGCCGTCGTTTGGCCCCCCTGGTTTCCCGGCGTTCGCAGGCACGATGGCGGTTGAACGCGTCGCGACAGGGTTCCGCTGGGCCGAGGGTCCGGTCTACTTCGCGGCCGGGCCGCTACGTGCTGTTCAGCGACATTCCGAACAATCGCATCATGCGCTTTTCGGAGGATGACGGTCACGTCAGCGTCTATCGTCAGCCGTCGATGAATTCGAACGGCAACACCAGTGATCGGGAAGGTCGGCTGATCACATGCGAACATGCCGGGCGACGGGTGACCCGGACCGAACTTGACGGCTCGATCACGATCGTCGCCGACAAGTACAACGGCAAAAGGCTGAACTCTCCGAACGATGCCGTCGTCACATCGGATGGTGCGATCTGGTTCACCGATCCGATCTACGGCATCGGCGGATATTATGAAGGCGTCAAGGCCGAGCCAGAGCAGGAAAAGCACAACGTCTACCGGGTCGATCCGAAATCCGGTGACATCAAGGTTGTCGTCGATGACTTCGTCGAGCCCAACGGCATTGCGCTCTCACCCGACGAGAAGAAGCTCTATGTCATCGACACCGGCTTCACCGACGGGCCCGACAACCCGTCGCATATCCGCATGTTCGACCTGGATGTTGGGGCCGGCAAGGTGTCGAACAGCAAAGTCTTTGCGGATATGCCCAAGCCCAGCATCACCGATGGCGTGCGCACTGACACCGAGGGGCGTGTTTGGTTATCGGTCGGTTGGGGCGATCCGAATGAGGACGGCGGGCGTTGCTACACGTCCACCGGAGAGCTGCTCGGCAAGATCCACATACCGGAGACCGTCGCCAATCTGTGCTTTGGCGGTCAGCAACGAAACCGGCTGTACATTTGCGGCTCGACGTCGCTCTATGCCGTCTATACCAGTGTGCAGGGTTCTATGAAGCCGTGAGGCCAGCGATATCCAGCCAATCGGAGAAAGAGAGCCGCTCCCTCCGGGGCGGCCCTTAGGTTTTGCGCTGGTCAGATCGTCTCAGGCGTGCCGGACCCGATTGGGTCGGGACTTGCCGCGAGTCTGCCGCATCCCGGAAGCAACCTGACCGGGCTCTCGCTGCTGGCAACCGACCTGTTCGGCAAATCTCTGGGCTTCTCAAGGAGGCCGCTCCGAATCTGCCTTCCGCGCCGGACGCCATCGAACCTGCATTCGCGCGGCACAGAACGATCATGTGGACGGTGTCATTGTTCCTGGATCGATGTTGTTCAACGAGCAGGCGCGCGTAGGCGCATCGGCGCTTGCGCACAGAATGCCGGCCATCGGCTTTATTTCGGAAATGGTCCCGTACGGTCTTCTGATGTCCTACGGACCGGACTTGCCCGACTATTTCCGCAAGACCGCCGGCTACGCCGACAAGATCCTGCATGGTGCAAAGCCTGCGGACCTGCCGGTCGAGCAGCCCACCCGCCTCAAGCAGGTGATCAACCTCAAAGCGGCTAAGGCCCTTGGGCTGACCATTCTGCCATCCCTGCTGGTGACCACCGACGAGGTGATCGAATGAAGCGCCTATGTCGCTTCTTGGCCCGAAGCCGGCTAAAAAGTAGAGCAGAGCATTGTCCGCTCTGCCCGCCAGCGTCGATAAATGAGAGTCGCCTTTGTCCGGCGGAGCGAATGGGTCCCGAATAGGCGAGGATCCAACCCTATGCCGGCCCGCCAGCCCGATAACAGCCGCGCATATTGCCGAGTGGTCAGGCTGCCCGCACATCGACGGCCGGGGAACAGACTTTCACCGGGCTTCTTGCCCGTTGTCCGAAGGTAATCATCGAGCTTGACGAGTGAGTTCCGAAAGTTCGAACCTGACTTGCCGTCCAGTTTTCTTCTGGCGGACGCTTGCATAGCCGCTTGGTGCCACGTCGTCGACTTTCAAGCTGACCACGTCGCAGCCGCGGAGCTTGCTGTCGATCGCGATGTTGAACAACGCCAGATCACGGACTTGGCCCTCAACCTGGAGCTTCGTCCGGATTGACCAAACGTGCTTCGGACGGAGTGGCGGCTTCGCACCAACGATCTTCCTCTTGTTCCACGGTACGCGCTTGGCGAGTTTCTCGTTGAAGCTTTGGACATCGGTCATGGTGATCTCCTCAGTGCTGAGGCCGGTCATTCTCAGGCGAGCAACCTTCTCGACCTATGTCCGCTTGCGGACGATTGGAGGCGAACTTTGGTCCAATTAGATCATCGGGAGGGGCGAAATGACCCTGGCTGTGTGAAAAGCCACGAGTCAGCTACGATTCCTCCGTTTCCTGATGGGGGATACGGATGGGACGCTTCGTTGAAGGTGCGGACAGATCCCAGCTGACGCTCTTGCCGGAATGTTTGGAGGATTGGGT
>Ga0209489_100183_pt1 | contig 99312 bp, 51 predicted proteins | sample SiratrowhiteBW_FD_187527 | JGI IMG/M metagenome (GOLD analysis project Ga0209489, IMG submission 187527) | Root nodule microbial communities of legume samples collected from California, USA - Siratro white BW (SPAdes) (version 2) | ecosystem: Host-associated > Plants > Roots > Nodule | place... | reverse complement strand
AACAAAAGAAACATCTTGCTCTTTCCAGGCGATCGGAAAAGAAAGAAATAGTGAATTTATTCAAGATAATTATGTACTTACAAAATACCGTCTCAATTCATCCTATTTCATCCTATCGAGGATGTGGTTAAAAAAATTAGAAACCTATTCCTTAATGTCTTAATCTTTCAATAACTAAATGAAGTATTTATTTATGCTGACACATCCAATAATCACCCATAAGCCACACAACAATGAGAAATATGTCACTTTAACATTAAACTACTTTAACATTAAACTACTAAGCTTTGTTTTTGTTAAATATATCACATATGAAATGACTTATATGAAAAATACATGATTCAATTACTCTTATATGAAACTTTATTCAAATATCTATCTATTATCATCTTAATTTAAGACCAAGATAGATATCTATTTGTTATTCAAATAGATCATTGAATTTTAAGTGCGAAGGTTTGCATTCTCATGGTCCACATAAAGTGTTAGGATGATATTGTTTTTGTTAGAGTTATTATTGTTAAGACATGCAAGTTTATAATTTGCAAAAAAAATAATCAAAGATTTTGATGATAATAAATAATACAATTTTTTTTTTGTATATTTAACAAGTTTGTCAAGTTTAAATGCTTCAATTACTTTTAATTAAAAAAAATGTATTTTTTTTTTTAAATCTCAAAGTGTTCTCATAAATTACAAATCTCATATAACTTAGAAGTGATAGTGAAAAATAATTACAACCTTACATGTCTAGTAAGACAATTTTTAAATTATATTGAAAAATTAAACATACTTTAATTAAAAACAATATTGTATAAAAACAAAAAGAATATATTATTTATTACTTATATATTTGTTTTTCTTTATTATCAATTATTTTAAAAATTACTAGACAATTTCGCTTAAGTGTTTAATAAGACATATTATAGAAAATATCCAAATACAACTTTTTTCAACTGTATTCAAATCTCCTTTTGAGATAAACTTTCAAACATGAATTATTATAATTTAAATTTTAATATAAAGTTTGGAATTTTTTTCACACAATTTCAAATAACTTGGTGGAAGAAAATAAGAACAACACTTATTATCTAAAAGTCAACCCACAACAATTGAATATACTGTTGTACAGAAAAGAAAAAAGTATTATAACTAGGTGCAACTGAATATCATATTATAATCATTATCCTAATAAAATATTATATAAATATTTAAAACAAAATATGGAAACAATATTACATTCAAAATATTAAGACTTTTGTCTTATATTACGAGATTCTTTCATGCGATACTTTTTATGCATTTCCATTAATCAAAAGTTTTGGCTTGTTTATAGATGTCTAACGTGTTGATGAAATCTTTTATTCTATAATCTATCTTTAAATACCAAATTCAATATAACAAGATAAAAAATATTTTACATCAAATCATAAAAAAACAATAGAATATGATTTTTTTTAAAACAAACAAATTAAATTAAAAGTGAATGTTTTTAAAATAAATTCCAATCAGGATAATTGAAAAAAAATATTAATTTACCAAAGAAGAAATGTAAAGTTCAATCATACAATAATCTTTTGTTTTTTATTTTATTTGGACAAACAAAATATATATATATATATATATATATATATATATATATATATATATATATATATATATATTAAGTAGAAGAGTAAAATAATAATTTTTTATCACGATTACATCACACCCTCAAAAGACAATAGATACAACATTGGTAAAAAAAGAATAAATATATAAATAAGCGAGTTTAAATTTAGTCGTGTTGTGTTCCAAATAAGACCACTCACCTTAATTATCATTTTACCAAAAATATACATTGATTAATTGGAAAGGAGTATTTCAAGAGTTACAGGACAATGATAAGTATAAAATGTTTCTTATTGCATGTGGAAGTTCTTATCTTCTTAAAAATATCATAACAAAAATATGGATTCTGGCATGTCCTGGGCTGATCAATGGGACAACAACCCAGACCCATCCCCGACAGTAGAGAAAGATAAGAAGAAGATCAAAGATGAATCAGGTAAGAACAAATTTGGAAGGACGGTGATGAATTTCAAATGGGTCAAAGAACTTCGCAAAAAAACTAGCAAATCATAAAAACATTGTAACTATGGTGTTTGATGCATTTGTTATTTAAGAAGTTTGCACTCCATCAAAATTAAAATATGTAATTGATTCATCTTTGAATTATATTCAATCAAATAAAATTCATTTATCTTTATTATTTTGATGTTCAAGTATCATTATGAGTTGTCTCAATTGATCGTTGTTTCTTTTAAATCTCGTTGTATTCAAATCATCACCTGTTTGTGAAAACAAATACCATGTATATTTTTAATAGAAAAAATATCATTAATGGATTGAGGTATTAATTGTGAAAACAAAATAACATATTCTTTTAATAGAAAAAATATCATTAATCTAATGTATTGTCTATTTTAAAGTTTAAAGTGATAAATCAAAAAGGTAAAATTATCAAATATAATATTAATGTTTGAATTTCAAGTCTTTTGAGATGATATATTCAGAATCAATTATTATATTATAATTATTATTCACTTTAAAATTTAAAGTTATATCAGGAAACTTCATTCTTAAAAAACATACCAATTTAAAAGTTAGAAAAATAATATTTAAATTAACCTCCATCTCAATTTTTAAATAATATAAGATTTTTGATTTTTTTTGAAATATCGTGAATTAAAAATATCATATTGTTTTTAAAAGTAAAATATTATAGTAAGATGAATCATTAAAACAAGAAAGAAGTCCAATAATAAACATTCTTAAACTAAACACTAATACATAAACAAATATACAAAAATAAACATTATATATAACATATTTTAATGCATGCACGTAAATAAAGGTGATATATACATAGGTATTATTAAGATTTATTTTACATATTTGTTCAAGGATTAGTATTATTTTAACACCATTATTCACTTTTAACATTCATTTAATACTAAAAGATATTATTATTTTATTAATATTTAATATTTTATTAACAAATAAATGAAGGTTTTGTCTGAACAACAATGTTAACTTTCCATTTTTAATAAAACATTCATTTTTAATTAGTTTATCCATTTGTCTCAAAAGTACGTGACTGCATGTATTTTTTAAAGTATATCCTATTGTTTTTAATTTCTTAATTTAACCAAACTGACCTATTATAAGTAACTTTTTTTTTTCTTATAAAATTATGCTTTTCATCCTGTAAAATTTAAAATTATTACTTTTAGTCTTTGTAAAATTTAAATTTTGATTTGAGTTTTTGTAAATTATTTTATTCTTAAAAAATGAAAATTACTATTTTAATTGTTAATATTTCATTTTAAGATAAAAAAATAATATATATTTTACTAATTTAAAAATAAATTAGAACTGTTGCATGTCAAAACTATATAAAAGACGTTATTTAATATCATATTATTTTACATTTTAGTTTAATTCATTTGTATTTAACAACTGCAATTTTCATATTTAAAGAGATGAAACAGATTTTTCTTAGAGAAAACAAGTTTTGAACTCAATCGTTTAATATGAATTAAAATAATAGTTAGACTTTGATGATTCAAATCTACAATTAATTTTAATTATTTTCCTTCAATATTTTCTTTAAAAATACAATACAAATATTTTTATAGATAATCTCACATATCCATGAATAAGACTTCATGCGGTTTTTAAATGCAATTTATCTATTAAACATATAAAAATTTTAGGATTATTTCAAGAATTTTGAATTTTTTTTTCAAAAAATAGAGTATTTATTATATATTTATATTTATTTAATATTTCATGTCTAAACCCTTTCCTTGTTTGATTTGATTAAAATTAATTGCTGGTAGCTTACAAAATTATATACGAAAGTATTGTTGATTTAGATGAAAGATAAACCTTCAAATGCCTCAATTACGATAAAAAAAAAAGGAGCCCACAGTAAAAAAAATTTAAGCTTCTCGGATAAGTTTGTTAAAAAATATTTATAGAAAAAGGAAAAATAAAATAACTATTTTATAAACTACAATTGATAAACTACTATAATCAAATTTTATAAAACGTTTTTACTTATTATTGAAATGACAATATGTCTAATAAAAAATGGTACGTGAATTTTTTATTAAATATTAATAATTTTTTCTTTTAATATTTTGAGTTTCGAAATTCACGTCAAATTTCAATTGCGTCATTTCATTTTCCGCCCAAAACAAATCCTCCCTTCGCGCTCGTCAAGGGAGTAAGAGAAAAGACAAAAAGAACAGAGAAAATGACGGAAAGTGAAGGAAAGCGTGAGAAAATGCTCAGACAGAAGAAAGGTGGAAGCCTCCTCGTATTCACCGGAGGTGCTGCGGTGCTCGCGATTGCGGCGAATCTCGCCATCGCCGCATTAAAGCATCACAAGGAAAAAAATGCAAAGAAGAAAGGTACTTCGTCTTCCTGAACACTTCAATTTTCTCTTACTCTACGCTTTTCAGCTACCTGAAACGCGTGAGTGAATAACTTGTTAAATTTTAGGATCGTTTCACTGAAGCGACTAGTGGAATTTTGTAGATCTTGCAGGTTCTAAGGTGCGTGTTAACCTATCTGCGAGTGAGATACTTAAATTAGCTGAACAAATCATTGCCAACTCGAAGAAGGTCCATAGTTCTGTTGCGTCGGTGCCTCTCGTCAAGGTACTGTCAATTCGATCTATATACTGCACTGAATCCTGATCTCACTGTTCGTTATCTAATTATGTTGAATCTAATTAGTTAAAGACATTGTCGCATTTGTTAGGAAACGTTTGTATTTTTTCGTTCAAACGAGACATAGTCTTTGAGATGTAGTAGCATTTTGTTCATTATCTAACTTTTGCAATCGGATCAGTGTTAAACTGCATCGTTTTGTAGACTACGCTTTCAGTGCCTGAACTGAAAGTTGGAAATTATACAGCACTGCTGCACAACAAGTCTTGAAAGTAGTTAAATCCAAATAAGACCCTGGAAGAACAATCATTTAGTCCCAACTTTTAAATAAATGTGACTTGGATAATAACATTTCTGGGTAAATAGTCAATTCGGTCAACCAAACTATGAGATATTGTCACTTGAAAATAATAAATTAAAAAAAAGGTTCTTTAAAAGTTTAATTGTCACTTACTTTAGTTGAAGTTTTAAAAATTCATGTGTGATTTAAATGGTAATGTTAAAATACTTTTAAGGACTATAGTGACAATAAGTTGCTAACTTCAGAGACTAAAGTGATATCAAAGACATTTATTTTGAAATTTTTTAATGGACTAAAGTTACCACGTTTACATATATTAACATATTCTTAAGGATTAAATAACAATAAATGGTTAAATCTAGAGAATTAGACAAAAAACTGTAAATTTTAGACTTATTTGAATTTTTTTAGTTGCAAAGCCTAATGTGAGAAAATGACGGTTCACTCTCTCTCTGTTTTTTTTTTTTTTTGTCAAATTATATTTTTGTATGATATGATATGTATTTACTCATTTTCATTTATTGTTCGGTTGCCAATTTCTGCAGGTTACATATGCAAATGTTATAGCACCTCTGGCAGAACTGCAAGCACAGCAATTTCCACTGGTTCAGTCTTGTGTGTTTCCAAAGATGGTATCTACTCGGGAAGATGTACGCAAAGCAAGTGCAGAAGCAGAGCGAAGGATAGATGATCATTTTGATGCGTGCAGGTTTGCTAACATTAGTTTATAGTTTCTTACACTATCAATGATTCCTGCGAAGTGCTGGACATGAGTTTTTGATGGGGCAGAAATGCCCTACCAATATATTATGGATTTGACAATGATGAAGTCCTGTCTATTCTCAGTGATTTCAGAGTTTACTGAAAGCTAATTATGAGGAGAGTGAGGATAAGTTAACACTACACTATTATTAAGCTGCATGCATGGCTTGGTCTAATGAATTTGTTTGCACCACCTGCCAAAAATTGTTTCATTGATATTGTTAGGTTGACTTTTCCAGATCACGTGTCTTTTCGTCTCATAAATTATGAAACTGAATATTATGTTGTTCATGCAAGTGGATCAGCAAACGTGAAGATGTGTATCTTGTCATTAAAGCATTTGCAGTAAGGGGAGAGAGGATGAATGCTGAAGTCAACCGCTTTGTTCAAACTCTGGTAAGAACCAAGGAGTTGTCTGAAATGTAGTCCGCTTTTTTCTCTTTTTGGATGCAAGATTTGCCTAGAAAAGTAATGGGATGAACAAAGCGAATGTAGGGTTGCACTATATGCTAATATACTTTTCCATGAAACGTATGAAATCCATATTTGATTTTTTCCCAATCAGTGACAGGTGAGAGACTTTGAGCGAAATGGATTGAACCTCACTGCAAGCAAAAGAGAAGAATTGCAGCGTATAAAAGCTCAGATTGATGAATTAAGCATCAAATATATCCAAAATCTCAATGACGATACCAAGTTCTTTCTCTTCAATGAGTCAGAGTTAGCTGGATTACCTCTGGAGTTTCTCAAGGTTAAGTGTGACAATTCTTCCTTCAATTAATAAGGATTTAGAGGTTAATAAATTGTCTATAGATATGATTGAACTTTATGACTTCATTTGATCCATGTAGCCAGTTCCATCTAGTGAGAAAAGGCTTGGTTGCTGTTGTTGTATTCTTTCATCAATTCACTTAAATAGTGTAGGCATGTTTTTGAAATTTTTCCTTTCCCTTTTTGCATCTTCCCCCAAGTCAACTGTTAAATACTCGCTCATGAGTTAGGTACTTTCAAATCTGATTTGTATTAAATTATTCTTAATCCTCTGTCTTCTATTATTTCTTCATACATAACTTTCATATAAATTGTCTTTCTGAGTCGGACACTATTTGGGATTGGACTTGGAATGGTTGCCTCTTCATTGAACTATTAAATCCTAAAACACTACTTGACTTTCCACTGTCTGTGATCGGGAAAAAATAGGACAAGTAAAGGGAAGGGACAATCATATCACTCACATGTAGGTTTGGGAGTCCTATTTAAAAATGGAGGGTTCATGGAGTAACCTGGTGCCTTTAGTGTTGCTCTTACAGGGATGCATTTGCTTATCTCCATATCAGCCCCTTTCCTTCCCTTCCCACAGCGAAAATAGGTAAATAAAAATTTGATTTCCATTTACTTCCACTTTACTTTTACTCCAAGTAAACAGTGATACTTTTAGTTTTTACTTACTATACATCCACACAATATGAATAGCCTCCATCTCCGTTTGAAAACGATTCCCTCCACAGTCAATTTAAAATCCCAAATCCAGCCATGAAGTATGGCTCTTTTGACTTAACGAATGAAGAATTGGAAGGAACCATTATTTGGGAAGTGGAAAAAAGAAAGTACAGAAGGAATATCAGCATCATAAATTTTAAGATAAGATGATATTTAACTGACTGGACCATTTAAGGTCATAATTAATGCAATACACCAGTTCGATCTCCATGTCTAACACAGATTGATTGCATATCTCTTCCGGACGAACGTGGTACAGATATCTAATTTAACTCTAATCAAGCGTTCATGCATTATGGTGGCTCGTTTCTGCTTTTGCATTGCCTTCAATTGCTAGGCATTTTTTTTGCTGGTTGTAATATTATTGAATTAAATGCATTTCTCCACAGGATTTAGACAAATCGGAAAATGGAAAATTTAAAATTTCCATGAGAAGTCATCATGTTGCAGCTGTACTTCAATTTTGCAAGGTATGGGGAATGGATGTAAACTAATTAGCTATATAATTATTTGCTAAATAAGTGGTATATTATGGAGTAAGATTAAATTGGCTCTTGCACCATATTTTAAACTATTAGTGAGAAGAAGCAGGAAAATTTTTGTATATGGTTTAATAAGATGGTATTCTTGTATGTGTAAAGGTTTAAAATTAGTGAAATGACCATGTGACTAATCTTTCCATGTGAGTCTGATTTGGGAAAGCTCTAGAACAAAAAGCTAGGATGCGTCCTTCCCTTTTTGTAAAACATTTTTTTACAAAGGGCTATACTGTTTTTTTTTTCCCACAATGAATTGTTTTTTTATTTTTATTGATAGTTTACAAGGAGTTATCATTTTTTAATTCATTATTTGGTTGGCAAATTAATTAATTGACATTGTTGCTTAATATGACACAAAATGACTGTAGCTAAACAGAGTAAGGATTTAGTACATGAAATATATTGCTAGTTAGATCACTTGAATATTTCCATAGGCACGAGCACAAATATCAATCTTCTAAGAACTTCATTGCTCAAATATCACAACGTTGCAAAATTAGACCACCTTAGTATTTCTATAGAATGTCGTTTTTTCTCCTTTGGACTTCGTGGATATTTGTGTTTATTTTCATTTATTTAGGGAAACTATACTAACAAGGTCTATAATTCTTTATCGAGCACATGAAGGTTGGAACTACAAGGCAGATGGTATCAGGGGCATATGGGAATCGGTGTGGGGAAACCAACATTTCTATCTTAGAAAGCCTGGTAATTTTCATTGATGGCATTACTCATTAAGGAGTAAGGAGTTAGGATTCCACTTATTTATTTACTATCAAATACTTTTATCAATGAGAAATTATCTTGTGATTGGACCGTGTTGCAGGTCACTGATAATTTGATATGCATTAAACCTCTGGTTATTTCGTTTCAATTAATAAGAGTTTGCTAGAAAGAGTATGGTTCTTACGTAATTTTTTAGTTTTATATTGCTATTATGAACAACTTTACCAATAAATAGTAGTGAATACTAAAACAGTGGTATTTATTGGTCTTGAATGGATATAGTTCGGTTTTAAATTTGTATTAGACCATCAAATTATGAAAAAAATAAATAGTAGGTTTGTTTGACATCTTTCATATTGTTTTCTATGGTTCTTAATTTTGTTACTTCTAGACTTGTTTATTAGTATAATCATATTACAGTTTGTTCTTGCTGATATTTTATTGGGATGATTCAGGTGCAACAACGTCATAAATATGCTCGTTTACTTGGCTTTTCATGCTATGCAGAGTATGCCATCGATGTTAGAATGGCGAAGACTCCAAAAAAGGTGGTAATCTCATCACAGGAATGCAATAATCTATTTTCCATCGGAAGCACTAGAAGGCTAGTTAGATTATTCCATGAATTGCTTTTTGTTGGTTTGCATAATCAGTGGAAGAGCATTCCATTCAAACTCTGTTTTTATAACTTGTTCTCAGTAGATAAGTTTTTCCTGAAAGAAGGAAAGTAAAACTGGGCTATGTATCATGCAAGCAAGCTTCTCTGTTTACATACTTGTTTATACTTCCTATCTCTACACTCACCTTTTCTCTTCTATCAGGTATTTCCTTGTATGAATAGGTTTTAACACATCAATTATGCTGAAAAGCAAAATCATAAGAATGTTATTAAGATAGCTGTTGTCATATGTTATTTGGTACTAGAGCAATTTTAGCTCATGCTTGTGTGCATATTGTTGGAGGGCAGCAAGGATCAGTAGTCAGTAATTATTATAAAAAAAGAATACAATAAACTGAGGTGTTTTCTTAAAATATTTAAAAATGAATATCTCAAAATTCTAACGTAGTTCTCTGATAGTTTACACAAAACATGTGTCAGATAATGACACACGAGATTAATCAGAAATGCAGTGTAAATATACTACATTGGGCTTCCCTATGATGACAGCCGGTGCAGCACAACTCTAATTCAAAATTAAAATGAATGTTTGGCAATGGCAAACTTTCTTAGGTCAGTCTAAATCCAATAAGTAATAACTGCTGCCTGCTTGGTGATATTGGGAAAATAAAAAATGAAATTATAATCATAGATGCACTTTTTTCTTTGCCATAATCTGAGAGTAATTTGTAATTTGAGAGATTACTATATTTAATCTTGCACTGTTCTTTTAAACTCTTTTCGTGATGCTGATATCTAATTCTGGATTTTTCTTAATTTCATCCAGGTGTTTGAGTTCCTGAAAGACATATCGGCAAGTTTAACTGACTTGGCCATGAAAGAACTTAATATCTTGAAAGATTTGAAGGTTTGCACTTTTTTGGTGTATGCTTTTTACAATAATTTATATTTCTCTCATTACTAGTTTTATTATGACATCAGAAAAAAGAGGAAGGGGAGTTTCCATTTGGAATTGAGGACCTACTATATTATGTAAAACGCATTGAAGAACAGAGCTACGATTTGGATTTTGGAGAAATCAAGCAATACTTTCCAATTAGTGTGGTTCTATCGGGGATCTTCAAAATTGTCCAAGATCTATTTGGTAATTATGTCTGACATTTTATTTGACCTTATGTTTTACTGCCTCGGTCATCGGATATTCCGTTGTTGTGCAAAGTAACTAAAGGATTTCTTGGTAATATATCGTCAATTTAGGAATAATAAACCGTTCAACTGTTGAATTCATAAAGTGTGGTTCACGAGCAACCATTTACTGACTTAGTTAGCCGCTTGAGTGCTTGACTTTTATTGGGCTGAAAATATTTTATCATTAATTTTTTACTTTTCGGAATATTGATTTCTTCGTAATAGAATGTATATTGATACTTGTTCTTGCATTTTTCACACAGGCTTAAGGTTTGAGGAAATTTCAAGAGCAGATGTTTGGCATTGTGATGTTCGTGTTTTTACCGTGCTGGACTTGGGTTCTAGCGAACTCTTAGGTTATTGCTACCTTGATTTGTTCTCAAGGTCGGACTTTTTAGCTATTTGTGCTTCACCATTTGTTGTTTGCTAGTGAAAGGTGAAAACAGTTTCATGTTGTTTATTGTTACAGGGAAGGAAAATATGGTCATACTTGTGTATTGGCTCTCCAGAACAGTGCATTAACAATCAGTGGGGCAAAACAGGTTTATTTTTTGTGAATTCAAGTTAAAATTTTTAAATATTCTGATTGTAGGCATCATTTCCTATGTAGTTGGGTTGGCTTTGAAAGGTTCTCTGCTTGTCCATGTAAATGACAATTTTGAACTTTGTTCTGGTGCATGTGCCAGTTCTTATATTCAGTTCAATATGGCTTTTTTAAGATGTCGAATCTTCGTACTAGTCAGATGGAGAGGCTTCCTTAAAAATAAAAAGGACCATGCACTGAACACCAAAGAGGTGCTGTAAACACAACCCTATCTCATGACATGTTAGGGGTCCATAAATCTCCTTGAAATTTCATGCTTTCTGTCCACCTTTACCCACATACACCATTGGAACAGCCTAAATCACATTACCTTGCAAATCTAGTCTTCGTTCCAAACCTTTGAAGTGTGTCATTGGTTTAAGAAACTTTACCAACTCGAAGGACACAATAAGGATTCAATAAGAACTGTTGTCAATGAGAACAAAGAGGACCTTGTAGTTCTAGTCTTGACCCTAAAGGGCATTTCTCATCTGTCATAGTTTAAGACAAAATTAAAAAAGCACTTTGGAGTTTAGAGATGTAATGTCTGCTTATATCACTAAGAGCTGGCAGACCTTTTATGCATGTCCGTCGTGATGTATCTATTTTTTATTTTTGTATAAATCTCTATGATGACTAAGACGCCTACATGCTCTTCATGCATGGTTGTTTATTAATAAAATTAGGACCTTGGTATTTGTATGAACAAAAAAGCGTGATCTTCTTTCTCTTAATTTTTGCCCCTTTTTTATGTATATGTAGATACCAGTTGCATTGCTAATTTCTCAGTGTCAAAAGGAAGTTGGTAGTTCTGGATTATTGCGGTTTTCTGAAGTGGTCAGTCTTTTCCATGAGTTTGGCCACGTGGTATGTTTGCTTTTGCTTCCATTAAATACGATTTCCTAATCAGAACTATATTTTCATCTATCATGATATGCATTATAATTCTATTTGCTAGTTTGGGTTTGGGGGAAAGGTAAATAAAATGAAAGTTGTGTATAATTGACATCCTTTTTGTAGTATCTTACATATACTTTTCCTTTTATTTATGATAATTAAAACTGTTACAAGCATTGTTATGAGACACTGAACTCGCTGACTAATGAGTTGACAATTCTAGGTAGAGACATCGAGGTAACTCTCTTTCAAACTCATTTCTTTATGAAGTCCAGTAGACTTGGTAAACATGTGCAAATGTGCATAAAATTGCAAGCTAAGAAGTGAGTTTGGGGTAGAATTAGGGAATAGAAATTGAGAAATTGAAGACTTGTTGGATTTGTGAGGCAAAGTTTACTTTGCAGGCATTAAGAAAGGGTTTGGGGTTGGTTGGCTATTAAGGGTGCTGCAAACTACACGAAACAACATTCTTTGCCTAAGGATAGTCTTAACGGTAGGGTTTACGTTTAAAATGATTTCATAAGCTAGAAACTAATCCGAACTGGGCCTTATTTTTGTTTTGTTTGTATGAATCAACTTGTAGTTTCCTGTCATATTAGTTAATCGTTGGGGGTGTCTTCTCTTTTCTGTTATTTCACCCATACACTGAATGGACATCCTACTGTGGAATTGGATTTTTAATCTTTGCACGCTGTGCTCTATGCCCTTGATTTAGAGAGTTGGGTGTATTGCTTTTGATTATCAACTAGATTTTTATGATTACTATTTGCTCTACCTCAGTTATTTATAAGATTCATTCTGTAATAGCTTGAATTCGGGTATAAATTGCACAGTATTTTCATGCAGGTGTGGCATATAGTAATACTTGTTTAAATTTAGTTTTGTTTGCACATGACATTATTTACCTTTCACCTTTATTCTGATGTTATTTCTAAAACCACTGTTAGGTTCAACAAATTTGCAACCGTGCATCGTTTACCAGAATTTCTGGACTATGTGTTGATCCAGACTTCGTGGAAATTCCTTCTCAACTGTTAGAAAACTGGTAACAAAATCAATACATATTTATCCTTGTTCTAATTCTTATTTAGGATAAACATTTATCAAAAGATTAATCAAACATAGATTCAAACTTCTTCCTTTTAGGTGTTATGAAAGCTATTCTCTCAAGTTGATTTCGGGATTTCATCAGGTGAGTTACACTAAATGTTCCCTCCATCATCTTCTAAAAGTTTGGTTTTTCTTTATATATCGTCATTTTTTTAGGTAACCTCAATCTTACACGTCTACTTAATGCTTTTTTTGAACTATTAATAAATATATTAACTGTCACTTGCAGGACATTACAAAGCCGTTGAAGGATGACATATGCAATTCAATTAAAAGATGGAGGACTTCTTTTTCTGCAATTAAATTGAAGCAAGATATTCTATGCTGTATGCTTTACATTTTCAATGTTACAGTTTACCTCAATATTTTCTGAATTTTCTTATACTTTTACTTATATTACGTGATGCTTATTCAGATTATATTAGTCTGGTATGGAGAGTCATTTACGCTGTAAACTGTAGTTCCTCTTAAATGGTAGTTACATTATATTGTCATATACAATGGTTTGACCTCTACAAAGTAGAGAATATTTCTTATTGTCTGGGATTTGATTTAGAGTCTGTTAATTTTGATAAAAAAATATATTTTTGGAGTGAAACATGATTTTATTTTTGGTTGATGTTCTTCAACATGAATTATCAGCAAGTGAAATTGATTTTTATACGAGTGACAATTTGTAGCTTTCTAGTAAACTGAATTGTTTCTGGTTGCTAAAAATGATTTAATGTTTGGTTAATATTCTTAAAAACATCTATATTTATCCTTCAGAAGTAACTATCCCATCCATATAGAATCAATTCTTCTAAACTCACTTTTAAAATAGCATTCCTAAACATAAATTGAACTTTTAGCATAATTTCTTTCAAAATCAATTCTACTAATATCTAAACCAAACATACCTCAGTCAATGGCTCTATATTGTATGTATGCGCAATGTGCATTTGCTAGAGTAGAAGTGAAATTAGATAAGTATCTAAAATGTTTATTTTCTATCTGAAGAAAGGTGAAATGATCATAAGCACTACTTTCTACCAGTGCTGTTTACTTTTGATTATTTTTTCAGTTATTATTTAAGAATCAGCTGGTTAATATTTCTTGGGTGGGGAACGGGACATAATGTTTACAAAGATTGAACATCCTAATTTCTTCTCATATTTAACTTAAGATCTGCTTGTTATCAGGTCTCTTTGACCAAATCATACATTCCGCGGACAACATAGACGTTCAGGAATTATTCAAGCATCTTCATCCCATGGTAAATGATTTAACATTGCTTCTAATTTTAAGTTCAATTTTTGTGATTTAAGCGTGAAAGGAAGTTCATGTAAATTTCATTTCGCAGGAGATGTTAGGCTTGCCTATACCAGAAGGAACCAATCCTGCATCATATTTTCCTTCTACTGTCATAGGTTATGAGGCAGCTTGCTACAGTCGTATATGGAGTGAGGTTTGAATAACTCGTTACTTCTTTGTGTGATACCCTTGTCAAAATTAATGATAATCAGTTTTCATTGCAAGCATCTTTTAATTTTCATTCATCCACGGATAGATTTCTCACTTTCCTTATTATGTTTCTGGAAAAAGTCTTCACCTATCATTGAATTTGAAAAAATAAATCTGAAGTGTTAAAATGTTTCAGGTTGTTGCTGCTGATATATTCACCTCAAAGTTCTGCAACGATGTTTCAAACCAGCATGCCGGCATGGAATTCAGGAACAAGGTAAGTGTTGGCATTGACGTTCTGAATTGGGAGCCGAAAATTCAGCATTATATTTATATGAAAATCGTATATAATTGTCATTCCTAAATTTTCATTCCCAATATTATGGTGTTCTAATTTTTTTGTTCTTGGGATAACAATAGCATGCAGCAATTTATTGGTTTGTAACGGAATTTGGGAGATTGCAATTGTAAATTTAGTAGTATCTATTTTCATACAGATTTTAAAACATTTGCAGGTTTTGGCCACGGCGGGAATGAAAGATCCTATTGATGTGTTATCAGATTTCCTAGGAAGAGAACCATCAATCCAAGCTTACATTGAGAACAAAGTCAAGTATGCTTTGTAAGGCTTTTTGGCTTATCATGTACATTAAACATTTTTTTGAAGCATCGCTTTTTCATTGATAATTAATAGGTTAGTGTAAAAATTAGTACACTTTTATTTGTTATATATATCTAAATCAATGAGAAATTATCTGTTTAAAATTTCTCTAAATTAAATAAACATAATTTTAGTCGGTTCCCTTAACAGCTGCTAATAATACCTTTTTTTTTATTTATGAAATCATATTCAGTAACATTTTTACTTTGAGAAATAAATATTTTCAAAATAGATGGGAGAATTTTATATTATATTATATATATAGCGGTATATTTAGTAAGATTTATTCCGTCAAAAGGAGAACAAGATGTAAGATAACCAAATTAAGTATGATTCAAAAATCTTTTCAAGAAATTGGAGCTGAAAGTTATGATTGCTTATATAACTAAATTTTTTTAACTTTTTGTTTACTATTAGAGGTTTACAAATTATTGATTTAATATACTTTTGTATTGGTTTTTTTTTATCAAATTATTTTATTATTTCAAATAAAGTATTTATTATATTGGAAAATGATAACTTTTTAAATTATAATAAAAACAAACTTTTGCACCAATATTACTTGAAATTTAATTTATAAAAAACTTAGATTATCAGAATTTAAAACAAATAGATATGAATTCATAACTATTAAAAATAAATACATATCTAAAATTAAGATTTGATATAGTAACTCTTAAATACATATTCTATTAAACATATTCTATCACGTCATTTATTTAGCTCGTTTGTACGATATCTTCACGTCATTAATTTTTTTTTTCAAAAGCGGGAACATCGTTTGGGAACACTAAATTTTGCCAAGCAGCAGACACCTTTTGCATTGATAAAATTTTCAATGCAGTCTTGATTTTAAGACCAAAATCAACCATTTTCAAAAATAAAGTAATTATGGTAGAGATTATCCCTAATAACAAATTTGTAGCTTTAGATATTCTAAACATGTAATAACGAAGAAAGTTGGGAAAAGTTGCATTCCGCTTCCCAGCAAGCTAGTTCTAAACTCCAGACATGTATGGAGCAGAAAAGCATCGTGATTCCCAGTTTGATAATAGATATTCAAAAGAGTGAATGGGTCAACGCATACCTGCATAAAAATCAATATCAGGAAGGAGATGGTGAATGACATGAGCAACAGCATGGAACAGGAAATAGTTTCAGAGGGATACACTTACCAATTGATACAAATAATCTTCATAGGAAACTTTCGATGTTAAGTTCAACAAAGGAGCAGGGATCAGGGATGTCAAAGTTGTTTAGTACCTGAATGTATATATAACAACCAGAATTAATAGTTGTATTATATGACTCCAAAATATTTTGTTTTCCGAAATAACAATATTAATGTATGCATTTATTGCCAGTAAGAAACAATCAATCGACAGTACCCATATTATATATAACTAGACTACCTAAAAATTATATTATCAATAAAATAAAAAAACAGGAATTGCCAGATTATATACTACTAACAATTGGACATACTAACACAAGGGTAAACACTGCACATGTAATAACTCGTATTGAAAGAGCAAACTACCAAATGAAGAGCCATATACCTCAAATCCAGCATTAGCACCACAGTACAAAGCAGCAAGTTGGCGAAGATTTTTTGCACCAACATCTCTATTATCATCCAAAAGTGCTATGTCACCCACTTCAAAAATCTGAAACAAAAATTTAAGACAGCAACGTATTCTTACAAGCTTGCAACATAAAAAATAACAAAAATAGAAATGTATGCATCAGAGGAAGAGTTAACAATAATTTTGAAAGTTTTAATCTTCAGAAGACACTAGGCATTGAAATATTCTTTAATGACAATCAGTAAAAGTTGCATAAGCTGGTTAACTATTAACTAAACAATCTGGCGCCTAAAAAGAAGTCTTTAACAAAAGGTAATTGGATGCATGTTATAACATGATGGCAGGGTACAGTACAGAACGATTTTACAGTTTTTGAAGGAGGAAATCACAGTCAAATGACTTAATAAAGGCCCTATTACTCAATAATGCCGAAGGAAGACAGACCGAGTAGGAAAAGGCTCATAAATTAAAGGGATGAGACTGATTACGTGCGTACTGGTTACACAGTAATTTCTGCAGCTTCACATCCATAAGAAGGGTTTATAAGGCACTGAACATGTGTCCAGACACCGCAAAACCATATTTGTTCCAACTTGCAATTGTTTTTTACCTTTACATTTCCGATTACTTATACGCCATCTACTGTTGTTTTCTTTGAATTGATATCACAAATATAAATAGATTAATTTCTCTAAATATATTCACATTAACAGGGCATGCTCAATTTTATCATCTCTGGTCATGTAATAGTAGAGATGTTAAAATAACATAATGATTTTGGCAAAAATTTACAATATACAATAAAATGTAAGATTGAAAGTCTATAACTAAATCAAAAAAGGAAAATGTGGTTCTTGCAAAGATTTATGATAAAAACATCAATCACCAAAAGGACGAACTGAAAATAATACCTTTATAGGCTTTGGATGATCCTTGTTGTGAGCAACAGTTTTCAAAATGTCAGGCATAAGGTTAGTCCGTACAGCCTGAATACAGGTAAGATTTAAAAATTACGCTACATGACTTCAAGCAAAAATTAAAAAAAAAAAAATATCAATACTGATGTTTCCAATTCAATATAGGATACACAAAAAAGGAAAATAAAAAAGTTATGTAATGAGAAAAGATAATCAAAGATAATCAGCAAGCTTTGTAAATTGATTTCTAAATGGCCAGCTGGATGCATCTGCACTGCTATCTTCTAGCATGCTTTCATTTTCTAATTTCATTTTTTTTAATTAGCATGATTAGTGTATCTATCTATAGTTTCCTCTTCCGATTAACAAAATATAAGCAGATACACAACAGTAGAAAGATCATGAAAATAAAGAATGAATCAAGAATATAACCACATAAGTAAAGTCTATAAGAATTCAGAATTGTTCGCTGACAGGAAAGAATTAAAAACCACTTACGAGAACTATGCAAAACAATTAATGCAAGAAAAAAGGTGAAGAGGGACTATTTTAAGAGATCCTATTTTTTCATTGCAATTAAATAAATTGTGTTATAAACCTTAACATTGCCATAGAAAAGGAAGATAAAGATTGTAAACCTCAAAGTCTGAAGATCTGGGGTTTCCAATGATAACTGCTTTAGATTTATCATCTTTGCGGTTAAGCACGACAAAGTTTTCCTATTTAGAGCAGAGTATAAATGTCAAGACCTCTGTAAACCCAATCAATGCAACCTGAGAATAACTTAGGAACAGTAGATTCAGATAATTAGGGACTTCAAATAATTAACTGTGACCTTCATGAATATGTTATGCTATATTTAAATACCAGGATAACACAGATGAGAGCCAAGATTTCAGATCTTTGAAAACTTAAGTATAAGTATACTATGGTAATATAATACCTCTTGCTGTCATATAATGCGGGGAACACAGGGGAATCCTCAATTATATGCAAGAATTTCTTCAGTTTCAAATCTGACTGTCAAACAAACCAACATGTACTTAGACATGTAATAACTTGTAACCCTTCTTCTACTATATTCCTAGTCCATGTTTATACATACAACAAGGAAAATAACACAAAAACTCACTTTGTAGAACTCCATTAACTCATCCGCCCTGAAGTTCCTTTCCTATCATACCAAAAGAAAGAGGGAAAAAAAGACAAAAGATAAGTTTGTCAATTGGCATAAAAAAATTGAAGTCCAGCACATGATGTTATCTGTAGTGTAATAAATGTTACCTGCTTAAGTGGCATAAAAGTTATACTCGAAGGTGGCAAAGCCTGGAAATTACATATGCTGTACATAATTAGATATAATTAAATTACACAAGAAAATGGTCATTAACCAGCAGGTGATGTACATGATGTTATCTCTTGTTAATTGAATTTAAAAAAAAAACTCAGATACAGTTTGGATCATAAACAGCAGTAAAACACATCAATATTTACTGTGCTTTCTTTAATACTAAGAAGTTCCGAGTCAGTGCACATATGTAATCAATCAAAGTGGCCAGGCAGCAACTTCCTCTTCTAGTGAGCACTATGATCTAGGTTTCATGCTTCTATAAAAATAGTACCCAGATGTCTATCTCAATCCTAATTTTGTGTGTTGTCTATCTATCCAAAGTTCACATTATTATAATTTTCATGATCTGCAATTTGATAAAAGAAATTAACCTCGTATGTGAAATGACCCTCCAATTTGTCCAGATCATGGGTTCCGATGGCAACAAGTGTTCTTCGCCTGAAAAAATAGAAAAGAACGAAATTACTTGACTGAAAATTCATTCAGAAAATTTATGTATTTCGTGACTTGAGATGATCAAAAGCAACATAAAGATACGCTAATGGAGGAAAAAGAATCATAATTCATAAAGAACTACATGCCGTGGAAATAAAAGTAAAGCAATACCTACCAGCACAAGGGATTTTCCTATATTTCTATGAAAATAGCAAAAGTAAAAGATTCAAAAAAAAAAATTACAATATCATTAACTAAACTCGTCTGATAACATAGACTTTTTTTTATATCCTACAATCTACGGACGTAGTTACTCGCAAACTTGGCAACAAGAAAAACATTACTTGGATTGCATTCAAAGTTGAAAGCCTCTTCTGGTTAGAATTTAGAGACAAGTAGTATTTAGCTCAAAATAAATAAATAAAGTAGATATAATCACACTATATTCATCAGATGATGCCGATAACAATTACTGTTATTACTAATTTAAAAAATGCAGTGATTGAAGCTCCATGTTTAGACGATAACAATGACAGTGAAGTGCTTACGACGTCGTCGAGCTCGATCCCGAAACTGAAGCGCAGGTTTTCGAATTCTTCTTGCGCTGAAGAAAAAAAAAGCAACAGCGAAATGGTCGATTCAGTGAGGTCGAAGTGAAAATTGATAAATGTGTTAAAAGAGCGATTGAGAAATGGAGGCTCACTGTAAGTTCTTCCTAGAGCCGGAAACAGGCGATCCCGCCCCACGCTGACGGTAGGCATGACACCGTTTTGGTCTCGGAGTGAATGAGTGCAATCACGACGGAGAAAGAGATGTTAGGAATCCCAAAACATTTTCTTAGGTATTTATATGGGCCGTTGCTTCTTTTCGGGTCCATTACACAGGACCGATGAGAGGATGTGTATGCCTAACTTTGGGCTTCTTCCTCCAGCTATATTTTCTTCTTGAAGACTGATTTTCATGCACCTCCATACTAACTTTAACTTTATGCACCTCCATAATTTTTACATAGTCTTTGATAAAAAACACAAAAATAACTTTCATCGATAATAACTGTTATTCAGTTTTTTTTTCTTCTTAGATTACACAAATCATAATGTAATTAAAAAATATTATCATTGTGAGTTGTACACCTGCAATTATTTCACAATATAAAAAAAAATTAAATGAATTACTAATTGTATAACTCGTAACGTGAAAGGTGAAAAAAATAATTGAAAATTGTATAATATATAATGATAATATTTATAATTGCATTGTGATTTATATAATCCATTGAATCTTAATTAACATTGACGAAAATTATTTTTATCTTTTTCTCAAAGCTAAAATGATTAATATATCAAAATTATGGAGGTGCAAAAATTCAGTATGGAGGTGCAGGAAGAATCCGTCCTTCTTGCAACTCTATAATCCAGAAAATACAAAAATAGCTTTCCAAAATTTGTATTTTGAATTGGATTCTATAATTTGGGTTATATTCTGAATTATTTAATTCCATATATAAACTTTTTATATTATGGATTGTATAGAAATTATATTTTAAATTATATAATTAAAAATACTTAAAAAAAAGAAGAGGGGTGAATTAATAAAATGAATGTAGAAAGAACATACAGTTAGATTCCATTTAGAATTCTTGTATTAGAGGTTAATGTTACTAGAAATTAAATTAATTACTTATTAATTTAGGATCTAGTAATATTAAAAATTAAAATATAAAAATTAACTATTTTAATTTAATTCGTCACTAAATTTAATTATTATTTTTATTTTATAATTATTTAATAACTAAAATTTATTTTGATAATTATTTTAGTCACAGTAATCAATTTTATTTAATAATTGATAATTGATTTTTAAATAATTAGTTTTTTTAATAAATAGTATTGACGAGTTTAATAAAAGGTTTATGAATTAAAAATAATTATGTATATTTTAAATCATTTTATTAAAATGTATTTTTAATATATATTTGAAATTTCAGTTCTCACAAAATATGGTTCGAGCTTACAGTTTTGACGCTGGGAATATTTTATTTTATTTTGTAAAATTAATAATGTTTTAGAGTTTAATATTTATATATTGTGTATATAGATTTGTGTATTATCAATCAATAAAAAATCATATTATATGTAACCTTTTAAGCAATTATAAAAAAGAAGGTAACAAATTTATCAAACATAATATAATATATAATTTGATAATAGTATAAAATTATTGCATTGACAGTACATTTAAATCAAATTAAAAAATATTCTGATTATATACTATATGAAAGTATATTTTATAGAATTTTCCTATAGAAATATCATTATTGTTTTAATTTTAAGAGAGTAAAAATAAAAAATTAAATGATATTTTTAAATTCGAAAGTTTTTATTGGTTATTTGGGCACACTTAAACCTAACCCTCATGTCGTGTTTGAACGCGCTTTTGGTTGGTAAGAGGATATTTTTAACGAGTAGTTTATCGTTTTCTTGTAATGTATTATGAACTTCCCAAGATTCTTCCCATTTTTTATTCAAAGTTCAAAGCAATATCATGATTTTTTAAGTTGAGTAATTTTGTATGTTTATAAATCTTGTGAGAGGGAAATATTATATTTTGCCATGAATATATTGTTATTGATAGATAATTTTTGTAATATTGTAATATAAACTGTTTATAAATATTTACAATTATTACGAACTTATTCAATAATAATAAATAAATAAAAAAGATGAGTTCATGTTTAAATCAAACATATAGTATTAACTGGAAGACTAATATATTTTGATAATTTATATATATTTAATAATCTCTTTTATGTAGTATAGATCTATTTAGGAATTTTTATATATTTACATTTTATTTTCTTTTTATCTACCTCAAATTGAAGTTCGATAATATCACTGTAATAAGTAATTACTCACAAAGATATATATACAGAAATATTATGAATCACACCAAATGATTTAATTACAACAAATCATGAATCGTATTCATTTATTTACAATTTTTCGTTCATAATACATATCAGTAATCAAATAAAAATGTTAAACATTTTATCTACTTATATACATATAAATATAATATTTCTCAACTACAAACACTTTATTTTCAATATAGAAAAATTACTTGAACAACATATTGTCGTTTGAAAAAAACCATTTCAAAGTTTACAACATCGTAATACATCAGCTTCAAATGCATATATTGTAAAGAAACATTTCAAATCAAAAGTAATCATCTTAAACCTTCAACTATAAATAATTGGACACTATCTTATCTCATTTTAGTATCAACATCAACTTTAATTTGAGATCTAAAACTCATGTACATTAAAATCCTATATCAACTGAAATAAATATCATTTCAAGACATATACATTCTGGAATTAGAAAAAAAAAACATGAAATTACTCTTAAAAACTTCAATAACCTATAAAACATCAAAATTAAAAGATTGATCTTAAAGTAACATCATCTCCTGATCCCATAAAAACTTGTGAGAATCTAAATCATCCACAAACTTCCATAAAAAGTTGGAAAAAAATATAAAACATAATTAAAATTGCTTCATACAAAATTTCAATAAATTGGAAATGATTGTTATTTTGTCATTGTCTCACTAATATATGACTTGAAAAAAAAAATTAAAACTAACTTTATAAAATTAGAGAAAAATAAAAAATAACATAAATCAAAATAATTTAAAAAATTGTAAAACTTAGAAAAAAATATTAAATAATTAAAATTATAATTTAAATACTTGAAATGAAATATAATTTTACTTTTTGTCTTCTTTCTTTTAAAATAAACATCTCTGATAAACTAAAACCCAATTCTTCCAATTTTTATAAGATTTTTTTTTAATAATGACAGATAATTGTTAACCAATAAACCATAAGAAGGACATAGTTAAATCAATTTAATTTTGAGAAAGATATAACATAATTTTGTCGTTTTTTTTACATTTTGTCGTGACCTTTTCAGTTTTCTTAATAAAAATATGAAGTAACAATATTCAAATTAAAACAAAAAGTAAAAAAACAACTTTTCCTAATTTTGAAAGTAAAAGAGTATGTTTTTTTTTAAATTGTGATATTATTATTATTATTTTGATCTGCTAAAATTACGATATTATAATACGCATAAAGTATATAAGAAGGTGTATAATTTATTTTATATTAAATCTTACATACCTTCCACAAAACAAAACTATGTGCAGTAGCGTTTACATTTTCTCTAAACTTAAAAAAAAACAAAAAACAAATCCGCTAACATTTTTTTTCACATATTTAAAAAATTTAAAATCCTTTATATTTTTGATAAATCAATATTCAATTTTTTGTGTTTGATAAATTTATATTTATCTTCCTTATTAATTAGAAAATATTTTTGAATAATTTAATTATGATAAATTAACAATATTTTAAAAAAATATGTTGTAAATGAATTATGAATGGTCTTATAAAATTAATTTTTGAGGAAATATAGTTTTAGTTTAAAAATAAGTATTTATTAAATATAGGAGTATATTTATTAACTTATTATTATATTTAAATGTGGTTTTAATAAAGTTGTAATCATGTTGTTAAAAATAAAAGAGTAAATATAAATAAAATAATAAAATTTTTATTTTACCAATAACATAATTTGAAAATGTTTATTTAAAGATAGATAAAAAAATTATTTTTATTTAAAAAAAACTATAGTGGAGATGGATGTAAATTTTCGATAATAAAATCATTGTATTTTTATTAACACAAAACATAAATGTAAAAATTTTAAAACTTTAATTCACAATTTTTATGAATTTGAAGTAAATTAATCAATATTTTTATTTTTTAATAACGGAAGTGAATGTCACTTTATATTAGACATATAAAAACTTAATGTTATTTTATTTAAAACGGAATTAATGTCTTTCAAAAATAAAAAAATACATAATTATCATTTTACTAAAAATTAAAAGGAGACAAATATTAATTTTAAATATAGAGGAGTGTGAATAATTTAATATAATATAAAATGATATGAATATAATTGTTATTTTATTGTGTAAAGATAAGAAAATTGGTTAGGTTAAAGGTAAACGTAAATAAAAAATATTTTATCAGTTTTATAAAATAAAAAAGAACATAAAATTCTGCTTGAAAGTAACATGAATTGAATTTTGGTCTTTAAATTTAGTGATATGTTAAATCTTGTAAAACAATTTATATAATAATAGTAACTAAAGTAATGATTAGGATAATTTATGAAGAAGACTTTAAGATAAGGGTGGATTTATGTGTTAAGAAAGCTTAAGAATAAAGTGTGTAAAAGGTCTAACCCTTAGCTTTCAATCATCAAAATTAAACCCAAAAAGTGGAAATCTTTAATAGACAAGTGGATTTTCCCGTCAAATACTGTTACATATAACAAATGTTTGAATAACTTTATTCCTAAAAACACTTTAAGACAAACAAATTAAAAAATAAAATAAAATATTTTATATAAATTAAAAATAGACTACACATAACTTAACTTAACTTGTAAATAAATAAATTTTAATTTATCAAAAAGATCAGGTATTTTTCACTATTTTTTTTCCTCCAAATTGTCTATAGAGTTAGTTATTATTTTCATTTTCTTATTTACGAGGCTTTCATTTTAATTGAGCTCTAAATTCGATATATTTATTAAAAGTATTGTCAATAATATGAAACATAAGCTAAAATTATAATTTAGCTTCATTTACATAACATTATGTCTAGAATTTTATTACATGATGTATTAGGTTAATTTGTAATATTGATTTTTTTTATTCTTGTTCTACGATTTTAGTTAACTTATCTTTTTTTTAAGCCATTTTAGTTTTTATGTTTGGCATAAAAAAACCAATTTTGACTAAATCACACTTGAATTAAAAAATATTTTTTACGACACTTTAACAAAATATATTAAACCTATGGTTTATCTAGTTCAAAATAAAACGAACAAACAATCAATTACCAAGCTAAAATGTATTATATTTTGTAAATATAAGAACTAAATATAAAAAAGAACAAGAGAGCCAAAATTACATATAAGAAATTAAATTAAATTATAATATAGGTTGCAGATTAGATTTTAAACTTTCCTTTTTTTTTCCTCCTAATTTTAAATTTTTGATGTAAACGTGTTTTTTAGTTAATTATTATTATTATTATTATTATTGTGGTTTGATTTGACAAGTTCTGGGCTGCAGCAGACTTGAAATGAATAATTAGTCCAAAATCAAACACACATTCATCATGAATTCTACAAAATTGACTTTTTCAGTTCTCAAATTAAAATAAATATGAAAATTTATTATTTCATAATTAAATTAAAAGCAGAAAATTCGTAGGTCAACAAACAACCACCACAGCCACGAAGACAGCAAAACCGTGTTTGCTTCGTGTAATGTCTTTTCGCAACATTTCATATTATAATATCAAATAATTAATAGTTAAAGGTTTTGCAGCCACTCAACTCGTTCAAGATTTTTTCACTTTTAATTTCTTAATTAATGCATTTAAAGCGCCACCTAACATTTTTTTTACCATCACCATAATCATTTTTCTAATCACTAACTTACCCTAACAAAATAATAATCATACACACTTACTGTTATTGAATATTATTAATGCCAAATGTTAAAAATATTGCTTAATACTAATATAACAGCAAAAAATAGTAACGCTTTGACTTTTACATAAATATTTTTATGTTATGAATTAATTACAAATAATTTTAAATAATGAAAAAGGTAAAAAGAAGTAAATTTAGTTATTAATGAAGAAGTTATTATTAATCTTTTAATATATTGATGAGTTATTATGTATTTGTATAGAATATGAATTGTTTTTTTTATATCGACGATTACAACTATTTATCTTGTATCTTCTCAAATAAGTTGTTGACTTTAAAGAGGTTAATTTTTTATATTATAATTTCTTTACAAATTGTTCTAAATATGATATTTAAAATAACTATTTTACTTTGTAAATATTCGATAATCTATAATTATATTGGAATATAATATATCTTTATATTATCAATTTATTCTAATTATATTTTGACTTATATTGACGTTTCCCCTCTCAAAATTTGACAATATCATCAATTTTGTCCGCTGAAATTAATTTTTTTGTTAATTTTTTGTCTTAATTTTCGTATGATAGCAATTTCTTATGATTGTTGTAGTTTAAAGGAAAATCACCACCAATTTGTTTTCATTTGTTTTGTTTTGTTTTTATTTTTTGCAATAGGACGAGATTCATGACATATTGTACATTGAGAACAAGTATTATGAAGATAGTAAAACTTTTGGAGAATATTTAGAGTTGTTATCATAATTAAATACGAAAGATGTTCCATTATGAGTTCATTCTAATTAAACAATATTAATATTATATTTTAATAATTTCTTTACTTGTACTGTCAAAATAACTTCCTATAAATAAACACTAAGCAAATATTAACAGTTTACTATTTGAAATAAAAATTTGATTAACTATCTAAAAATTATAAACAGCATATTAAAAAATATATAGACCTGTACTATATTAAAAGTTAAAATGTATTTTCTGAAAATAACACGATCTTTCCTGAGAATTACACTTAAGCATAGTAGAATAATTATAATTAGCCTTTTTTTAGTATTTCATGTAATTGAAAAATTAAAATTTAAAACTTAAAGTCATTAGTTAAATCATAATAAAATCACTTTCGGTGCTAGGAACTAAAATAGTTTAAAGCGATTACTATAAAATCAATATCAATGAATTTATTGAAATTTAAAATGTCCGATTTGACAATGTACATATTATAAATGTAATAGCATTTCCCATGTTAGAATTTAATTTGTATTCTTGATGAATTATTTTTTAGCAAAATTTGAGACTTATTTATTATTTATAAAAATAATTACAACTAAATTTGAGTATTTATTTTCATTCTTAACCATCACTGTCGGTATTCTATTATCATTATTATTATGTCATTGTTATCATTATTATCTTTAAATTTTTTATGGTTACAGTTAAATCATAACTCAACGCTTAATGAATTTGATTTACTTTTACTCACGTAAAAATCTCATTTAGATTCAAAAACCAGTGTTTAAATGATGAAACAACACTGTTGTCACTTCCTTATAAAAAAAAAAAAACCTTTTCTATAAAAACTCTAATTTATTTTAACAAAAAAAACCTGTTTACTCCAAGTAAATAAATTCTATAATTATTGTTTTCTTTCTTCTTTTTTTCTCGTGATTATCAATTAATTCACAGTAGGTATATGCTTGCCCCGGCATGTGCTTCATTCGACTTTTTCTTTATTTCACAATTATTACAATTATTTTAATTTTAAATTATCTGCAGAGCACAAATGGTCAGAAGTTGAAATTCTCGTTTATTTATTTTTTAACTGAAAGCGAATAAATATATACATTCGCCAAAAAAACATGAAAATAAACGAAAAAGGGAAATCTGCGGAACATTCTTCGTCTCGCTCTGGCTTTTCAAGCCCAACAACGCCCAACTTCTGTCTCCGATATTTTGAATTCTGAAGAATTCTCAAACTCTCTGTTTCTGATCATCGACCCTGATCTCTGTTTCCCTTCATCACTGTTTCTGATCGCAAAGGTCGAAGGTTTTCCGCGTCAAAATCTGATTTTGCTGCCTCCATCATCACTATGGGAAGAATCACGAAACTGGGTTTTCTTCTGTTACCCAGATAAGTCAAAGGGTTTCTTCTTTCTCTAATATTTCGCTGCCATCGCCGACGCATCATCGTATCAATTTTCGGACAAGTGCACAAACGACAACATTTGTAACTGGTCGCTTCTCGTTCCAATTGCGTGTTTCTTGTTCAGATTGTGAAGTTAACAAAGTTTAGGCATCTCTTTGTTTGTTTCTAATTCTTATTTTACCTTTTTTCAGGTTAGAAGAAAAAGGGCAAGGATTGTTCCGTGTTTGTTTGATGAATTATGTTCAATAAGATATTTGGTAAACTCCCTCGAAAGTCATCGAAAGGTTCCGAACACGGTGGAAGTGGAAAAGGCCACCATGGCGTTACCACTTCTTCGAAGAACAGCGATTCTCGTAGTGTTTCCCCAGGTGGGACCAAACCGGGGAATTCTTCCGTTGCGGGACAGAATCATGGTAACAGAGTTCTATTACCGAAGGTTGTGAATGAGAACAATATTCACAACAACCCCAATAACGGGAATTTGGGATCCTATGAGGCATTGCCCACATTCAGGGATGTTCCCTCTTCTGAGAAGCCAACTTTGTTTGTGAAGAAGCTTAGAATGTGTTGTGTGGTGTTTGACTTCACTGACCCCGCCAAACACCTCAAGGAGAAGGAGATTAAGAGACAGACCTTGGTGGAACTCGTGGATTATGTGACTTCTGCGAATGCTAAGTTCGCGGAGAATGTGATGCAGGAGGTTGTGAGAATGGTGTCTGCCAACATATTCAGGACACTGAGCCCTCAGCCACGCGAGAATAAGATCGTTGATGGTGTTGATGTGGAGGAGGAGGAGCCTTCCATGGATCCTGCTTGGCCTCATTTGCAGATTGTGTATGAGCTTTTTCTGCGGTTTGTGGCCTCACCTGAGCTGGATGCGAAGTTGGCCAAGAGATACATTGATCAGTCCTTCATTTTGAAGCTGCTGGATTTGTTTGACTCCGAGGATCCGAGGGAGAGGGAGTACTTGAAGATGACTCTGCACCGAATCTATGGCAAATTCATGGCGCATCGCCCTTTCATCAGGAAGGCCATCAACAATGTGTTCTTTAATTTTATTTTTGAGACTGAGAAGCATAATGGTATTGCTGAGTTCTTGGAAATTCTTGGGAGCATCATCAACGGATTTGCACTGCCATTGAAGGAAGAGCATAAACTGTTTCTTGTTCGCATACTGATTCCTCTGCACAAGCCAAAGTGCTTGGCGATGTATCATCAACAGTTGTCTTATTGCATTACTCAGTTTGTGGAGAAAGATTGCAAACTTGCTGATACAATTATCAGGGGGCTATTGAAGTACTGGCCCATAACAAATAGTTCAAAGGAAGTTATGTTTCTGGGTGAGTTGGAAGAAGTCTTGGAAGCAACTCAACCCCCAGAATTCCAGCGTTGTATGGTGCCATTGTTTCGTCGGATTGCCCGTTGTTTGAATAGCCCTCATTTTCAGGTATGAATTTTCCAATGGTTTTCCCTTGCTCCTCTTTTTTTTGTTTCCTCTTTCTTAATTTCATGAGGAAATTGCACCTGACTCTCAAATTAGTTCTCTCAACTTTCTTCACCGGTTACTGAAAGAAAACTATATTTTAGTTCACTTTCTCTTGTTGAGAAGCTGTTTTAACTGGCAAGAAAAGGAGAAACCTTGTCTCAGCATCCCTTAGCTTAATGCATATTTTGTTTTGCAGTTTTGAACTTGAAACGTAACACAATTCTCAAAATAAGAAACTCAATCCTTTTGTTTCGATATGTCTTCTTAAAACACGGAATCAAGATTTCAAATTGCAATTGTTGTCACAATTTTGTCCCATTTCTTGATATTGTGGGAAATTGCAGCCAATATGGCCATGATTGGGGTTTTGGTCACTTAGAAAACCTTGATGTTGCATCCAAAACCATGATCATGGACTGTTTTCTTAAACATTTCACGGAGTGATGAAATTCATTCATATCTATGCTCTCTTAATGACTTGGGCCTTAGAGGTAAATAATCGTAGTCCCCCATTGCAAGTATGAGATTCTAGTGTGGGAATTATCGGGCCTTGGGCTCCCCAACAGTAATGGCTAAATTTTATGGTTTAGCTCTCCCAAGGTTCTTATCAATTGGTTTTAGGGCTTTCAACCATGTCTATTAGCACAAAATGTGCAACGCCAGTGGTGATATTAGCATTGTAGTGTTTGCCCAAGACTAGTCAAAGGGCCAGTGCATTGCTATCTCGTGTGGGTGCTGGGATTGTAGAGCTTTGTGGGAATTTAGGATTTAGGATTTAACTGCAAGACGCCAGACTTATGGTGTATTCTCCCAAGGTTCTTATCAATTTACTTGTAAGAAACCATATTCTAGGATGTAAAAAATAATCCAGAAGTTGTAACATGTCGAATTATCACATATACATAAATGATTGTTTTGAGTCAATTGTCACTTCACTGTCAAACAGAGCATAGAATCATGTTCTGCTCTGATGAATCCTACATGATAAGGTTTTGATCTTGCCTGCAGATTATATATTTGTTTTGTACCTTCGATGTTCCTATCCAGTCAGAGATATCGTTCACTCTTTTTCTGTGTTGGGAGAAGGCCTGAGAATAGCTTTAAAATTTCTCATATTCCCTCTTACATAAAAGCTAAGCATGGAAGAAGCGTATGTAAAACCTTGTGTTGAAAATAATTTTAATTAAGAGAATTGGGGGGAGGGGGTAGCAAGGATTGAACTCTTAACTAGTTGATTGATGACAAGTTGAGTGGCTAAAATATCTTGAAAGGATGAGGTGTTGAATGTGGGATCGAGAATTGGTTTCTATATTTTCTATGTCTAACTGGTTCAGTAAGGTTCATATTCTCTGTAGTAAATGGATATACAAGACTGTCCTTTCCCTCTGAAGAAGGGATTGGTTATATGATTTGTGTGATGTGTCAACCTCTTTCTTTTTCTTCCTTTTAAACTTTTGCTGGCTGGCCATTAATTATGAGCATGTGCCTACTTGACGTGAATGAGAACTGATTTTTGTTTTTTTATAATTTCACACTTAGAAAATCTATTTGTGACTATAAGTAATTCGGTGGACTGCATTGTACATGCAGATTATCTACCAATTACTTTATAGCTTAATTTTTATTATTGATGATTTTATCTGAAGATTTGACAGAGACCATAATCTTCATCAAGCAATTTACTATATCATGTGATAGATGCAATCAGTAAAGTACTGTTAGGCAACTTCAATGTCAAAGATCATAATATGGTGCTTGTGAATTGTTATTAATTCTCTACAATAGTCCACTCCGAAAATTTAAGTTGAAATCCATTGTAATGGTTTCTATCCAATTTGACTTTCCTTTATAAAATTTAGACTCTTGATAAAATAAATCTTACTATGAGCCTTACTGTGTGATTGTTGTACAGAGAACTGTCCTCAGAAGTCTCTCTTTAGATAATTGTAAGTGGTTAGAAAGATAGTTAAAGATCTCATTATGCTGAAGAGTATGATAATGACAGCTGTCATCCAGTAAGTTGACATTTTGGAGATTATATGTCATTCTTTGGCTGGATTAACTAAGTCTTTGGGCAATTTCTCAGATAACTTGGATAGAATTTGACTTCCATTATGTTCAAGGGAAAGGGCATCCAAAACCCTTTCCGTAGACCAAAAGCTCCGCATAATAGGGATATCCTCTCCCTTGATCTTGCAAATGATAAGAAAGCGTGTTTAAAAATGTTTAGATGATGCTCATTTCATTGTATAAGTGTTTGCTTGAATAGGAAATGCTCTATAGCTTTCTCAGAACATTTTTATGAATTTTTTGTTACGTTAACCGAGCCATGTGAGTGACCTAAACCTAGAAAAATAAGGTTGGTGTTGATATTGTTGTTAGGAGTGTATTTTTGAACTGCTGTTACATTCTCTGCTGCAATTTGCAAGAGTTAGTCTACACTGGATAATTTCACTGCATGATGTTTCAATTTCTCATGTGATGTTCATAAATTATTATTATGCATGCATTGAATGATATATATTGGGTTATGTGAAAGTACGAAAATGGAGTCTACAAAACTGAACAATGATCTGTTTAGTTTTATTTGTCATGTTTAGTTTTATGGTGATGATCTCAAATCAAAATTAGAGGTTGACCCTGTCAATATGCCGATTTTTAACACTGCCTTTTGTATGCATGCGAAAAGTCAATTTTAATTGAAGAAATAAACAATACCAACTACATAAATTACTGATCCTAAGTCTTGTCTTTTGTCTTGCCCTGAATTAGTAGGGTTGTAGTTGCAATATTCTCTTTTCTCTTGAAGATCCACAAACATGTATGGTTGTCTCTTTTTTTCTCAGGTGGCAGAAAGAGCTTTGTTCTTGTGGAACAACGATCATATCGTGAACTTAATCAAGCAAAACAGAAAAGTGATACTGCCCATTATCTTCCCTGCATTGGAGAGAAATGCTAGAAGTCATTGGAACCAAGCTGTCCATAGTTTGACCTTGAATGTGCGGAAGATTTTTAATGATGTCGACCCTGATCTATCAAAGGAATGTTTGCAAAAGTTTGAGGAAGACGAGTCAAAGGAAAGTGAAGTGAAAGCAGGGCGTGAAGCCACGTGGAAACGGTTGGAGGAGCTTGCCGTGAAGAAAGCTGCAAGTGGGGAGGCAGTGCTTATTGGTAAAGCACCAACTCGCCCCTCTGCAGGTTAGATAGAAGAACTGGAATATTATGTGTATTCTGCTCCAATAGCTTCATTTTTTCAAAAAAAGATTTTTATAGTATTTTTTTTGCATGTGATGGGTTGGCCAAGAGGGGCAATTTCTTGAATACTTTCTTTCTTATTCACTTCTTATAGAAGGCTATGATTAGTAGCAAGTATCTCATGCAAGGCAACATCCAAAGCTTAATTATTAGTATATAGATATATAGCTTATACTCTTATATACCCAATGCTGCCACAAAAGCACGTTTGGGCACTTCCCTTTGCAATGAATTTCCAAGGAATTTTTCGTTTCAAGACTCTCTAGGATTTCAGTTTACGACAAGTCTAGTTAAGGAAAAACCAAACAACATAGACTTTGTCTCCATTTGACCTGTTTTGGTCCACAATCCAATGTATGGGTTGAATTTGAATGGCATGCTGACCTTTTCCACTGGGTCGATTGTGGTTGTGTGCTGTTCCCACGTCTTCGATAACATTTTCCCGAGGGACAATCCCTTCAAGAATGTTCATTTTTTTTTCTTTCTTTTTACATTTAAATTTTTGTGAGGAGTGAATGATTTGGTAACTGCTAATCCAAGACATGAAAAGTCTTCAACCTCAAACATGTTTTAAACACGTTTTATCTTATTTCAAGAAGACATGGAGAGGTTCAACCTCAATTTTTTTGAAAAACTTGTAATATTTAAATTCATCAAAATATATGTCTGTACAATTTCAATTAATTAACAGTCTATAATAAATAATGTAATGTTTTTCAAAAGGTAAGGGAGGTTAATTTAATATTAATATGTAAAGGTTATCAATGTAATGTTTTAATCAGTTAAAGGACATTAAGGTAGGGGTGGAAAAAATAAACACGTAAGTAGAAATTAGTGTTTCAAAGACAATAATAAACATTTAAAATAATCGTTAATGATGACGAGAATTTCAGTAGAAAGAGGGGTTACCCGTAATATGCTCGTTCGCCTTAAATAGATAAAAAGTATGGGATAGATTAATTCTTCGTTGAGTGATGTAACGTATCTGTTCAAAATAGGAAAGAGCGAAAAACAATTTATCTATGCGATAAAGAATGATTTACTCAAGTTTTAAAAAATGAATTTTTTACATCTCAAATTAAAACAAAACAGTTTTGATTAAAGTATATAGTCAATTTTTAACCAAATTAAAACTCAATTATATTTTCTGGCCGATAAATAAAATAGAACCCTAAACATGAAAATTTCTACTTCATCCCGAAAAAATAAGTTCTAAATTATATAATCTAAAAGTTAATTTTTTCATAAGAAAAATAATCAAAAGTCAATGACTTTTCCACTGTAGAGTTTTAATACTTTTTGACTTTACAATTTAGAAGTCAGTTTTTTATAAGTAAAAAATAAATAAATTACACAATCTAAAAATAATTTTTAATAAAAAAGTTTTAAAATTGTATAATCTGAAAGTTTGTCTTTTAACTTTTCAAATTGTATAGTTTAAAAATACTTTTTTTTTTTTACAAAAAAAGAATATCTTTCTGATTACATAATCTAAATTATTTTCTTCATTTAAGTCCATCTATAAAATAATACATAGATAATGGTGACATAATGATAAGGGAGTGACAACTTAATAGTTTAGTCTTTTAACCACCTCATTATAGTGCAAAAGAAAACTATTAGGTTCAAAAAGAAAGGGCCTAAAACCCAGCCATAGAGGTGGTGTTATTGGGTTCTTCTTTTTTTAGCCTGGTTTCACGGTTTAAGGAGATAACCCTATTCTAAACCCAAAAGATTATTATGTCATTAAGAGAAACGTATAAAGTTACTAGTTCTTGTTGATCTAAATTAAAACAGGTTTTAAATTAATTAATAATGTTACTGGACGTTTAATAATCTTGTTTCCCTCAAATCAATTTGAATTTACATCTCAAAATAGATGTTTTTCATTTGTTTGAAATGTATTGCAATCAAGTTACCTAAGTTACGAGGAGAAACAAGTGTTAAAAAGAAGATTACATCGTAAGACTATTTAAACCTGTCGAAAATAAAAATATTTTCAATCAGTCATTTTTTTCCAGATGTAAAAATCATTATATAATTAACAAAGAAACTTATATAATTCTTTTATTATTACTATTACTTATCTCTATTTTATCATATACAATACGATTATGATAATGTTAGGATATAGAGATAAAATAATTAAATGATTCAAAATCTCCTTACACGTTTATGGGATAAAAATGCATATAGTTTAATTTTATAAAAATTATCATCACAACTACTAAATTAATTAAAATAATTATTAGGATATGGCATGATTAGATATATACTAAATTATCATCAAATGGTATAAGTACAGTTCTGAAAGTTTTAAATTAATAAAAAAAATTAAACAATCAAAGTTAAATGAAATCATGTTTATAAAGTTAAAATGCTCTTGTAGATTCAATCATCAATATAGCTTTTTAGATAATAATAAAAGATAGTCGAAATAAACGTTTCAAAAGTATTATATATAAAAGAAGAAAAAATGAAATATTAAGCTTTATAAAATTAAATAAGGGACGAGTTATTTATCACCTAACAAAAAAGAAGAATAATATTTAAGGAGGAGAATTTTTAATATTTTTGTTATATTATACGGTGTGTGCCTCTCCATCCGCCACGTGTATGCCCTGTTTTCCTCGCAATTATTAATTGAATTAAAAAAAATAAAAAAACGATTGGGATAAGAAAAAACTCTCTCACTGGTTCACTTTCTTCGTACCAATGGAAGTGGGAATGTCTCTGAACGCGCTCCTTCGTCTTCCTCCGACGAATTCACGCTTCCTCCAAAACGACGACGTTTTGGTGAGGCACTCTCTGGTTTCGAACCGGAGGCAGCACCGGAGTTTGAAGGCTCCGCAGCGTCACGCGTTGGTGGTTGAAGCCAAGGGCAAAAAGGGAATGATGTCTCGTCAGTTTCAGCGTTCAGCTCCACCTCCTTTGCCCAAAATTGAAGACGATGGCAATCCCAAATTCGTCATCTTCATTCGCATGGCCAATGTAATTAATTATTCCTTAATTAGCTATTATTAGTGTTAATTAAACTGCGTATTAAGTTCCTTATTCCATTTTTACCCTTCATGCATTGCAGGTATACCTTTGGTACCCTCTTAGCATTGTAACAGGTGGCACCACTGCTAAAATCATGGTTGCGGCTAAAGATAATTTTCTCGGCAAGTATATCTACAAAGACACCCTTGATAGAAATCTCGCCGCTGTTATCTACAGAGTAAGTTTTTTTTTTTTTTTTTTCACATTTTCTAAATTATTATGCATGTGAAAATAGTGTTGTGATTGTGACAAAAAAATAGAAAAAAAGGGGCATTCCGAGAATTGAACTCGGGACCTCTCGCACCCTAAGCGAGAATCATACCACTAGACCAAATGCCCGCCTTGAAAAAATTGGATTTTTATAACAATGTGAACGATTTTTGTATTGGAATATGTTCTGCCTCAGTAAAATGAACTGTTGTCATTTTAAAAAGAATGATGCTTTTGTGAGATTGGAAAAATTGAGTGTTGGGTGGGGTGTGCAGGAATCATGGTGAGACCAACTATACAGATATGATGTGATGTGTTCTTAAGCAATTGATGTTTGTTGAGTACTTTGTAGCCACGTTTGGGTATTTATTCAACAAGGATTTATCATTCATAGGCTGATAAGCATGATCCTGAAGCTTACTAATACTAAAATTAGCTAAATAAAGTTTATTTTGTTAAATTTTACTGTAAAACTCATTGAAATAAATTAAAAAGTATCCATAGTATGGTCATAAGCTACTTTTATATGTCCAAATAAGTTCTGTGTAAGTTCTCCCGAACACACTGGAGATATTGGGTAATTGCTAATTACTGTAATGGACTGTGCTTTCTTAATTTCTGATTGTCCTGTTTTTACTGCTGACTGCTTTTCTTCAATTCAAAGGATGAGAAGGAAGTACAGAAGTCTGCATTCAAACAATACCGTGTATTGCGTAATGCTACTGATTTCAGATACGGCTACAAACTTATTGTAATGCTCTTATAACTCAATAAATGTTTTAACTCCAATTTCACTTTTTTCAACATTGAAATTTTATGCATTATGGAAGTTAGAAGACCATTCCCACATTTTCTTTAAAGTTTTTTGTATGATGAATTTGCAGGAGAATACCAATGTAAGAGCTGCACTATCTACCACCGATGTTATTGAGGTAACATTCTTGACATGTTTCTGTTGTTGTCATCACAATGTTTTTGAAGTTTCATACAGAACTTTAAACCTCTAAGCCTTAGAGATGTGTAATGCAAGAAATTCTGGTTGTTTACACAAATTTTATTTTTGATCTTCCAGGAAAATAGGAATTTTCTTAATCATTGTACTTTTTAAAACTTTTTGAAGCTCGACAATAGTCCATAACATAAAATTTATACTTTCTACCCCGGCATTAAAAAAGAATATTTGTGAGATTTTCCCACTAAGTTATTGTTATGTTTTCATATCCAAATTGAAGCTCCCTACACCAGATAAGCTAAAAACCGTGCTTGATAAAGTGAAAGACTTTTTTGGAGATGCGAAGGAATCTTTTGGAAAGATAACATCATTGGGCACTACACCGGAGGAGTCAGAGGAAGACACAAAAGAAAAAGAAAAAACCAAGTGAGTTTACATCCTATTGCCTGAAGAAAAACTCTGAACTTTTATTATTTGGGAATTTCATGTATTTTCCTATTTTCTTCTACATACCTCCACTTCATTTTAACATGGACATTGAATGGAGTTTATCTGATCCTATGCATTTCTCAGCTAACATGGACATGTGAGGTTTTTTTGGCAAATTTCTGACGGTTTAGATTATTTTCTTGCCGATACCAGGGTTAAAGGATGAAACTATAGCTGGAAAAGATTTGCTTGAATTGTTATGAGTAGCCCGTGGCCCTTTGAGCTCAGAATGCTCAATTCTGTTTATGGATTGGCTAGAGAGGAAGCTTCTGTTCATAACCATGCTACTCCAGGTTTTGTTCTTGGATCTGTAACCATCAAAATTATTTTATGTTCTGCAGAGTGAATACAACCTTTACGATACCGATCACTCGTGTATGTTATAATCCATGATGCATTGGAATAGATAACATGTAGGGTGAGCATGTGATGATACCGTTATCAGTTCGAGAGATTCCTGGAACTGTTGTACAAATTACGGGTTGTAATATCTATGCATTTTGTCTGACAGAAATTCATTAAATTACTCAGACTGCACTATCAGCTTCTGATAAAAAGATCGCATTATCAATTAGACCAATTAACACTGGAATTGTGATCCTGGAAACTCAATGCAAATTGGAATTTTTATAGAATTCACAATATAATGTACGTGCCTTTTTGTTTATGGTTATAGTATAAATTTTACTAAAATAAATTATCAGTTATTTAAATCGAAAACATACAATCTATACATGTATCCATTAAAAATGATATATTAAGATTGCAGTTTTAAAAATTAATTCAAATTTAAATTAGTAGGAACTAATAGTAATAAAAAAGAAAAAAACTTAATGATAAATTAAGTAATCTAGTGAGAAAAACAATTTCTTGGAGCATTTCATTTAAGAACAAATACTGAGATTTATTTATTTATACGATTATATAAAGATATCCGTTTTATAACTTTTCTTCATATCATCTTTTAATGGGATAATTTTACTTTTAAAAAAATAATTTATTTATTTTAATAAAATAAATAATTGAATATTTTTTATTTTAAAATAATTAAATATTTTTTATTTTTAAAGATAATGACTATATACTTTTTTAATAATATTTTTTAAATATATATATAAATTGTATTATTTTTTAATTAATTATTGATAAAAATAATAAAATTATAAAAGTAATATAAAGGTATATATTTTAATTATAAAAAATTTGAAAATATGTGGCAATACATGTATTTTCGTTTATAATTATAATATGAATTAATTCAATGTGAAATAAACCTCCTGAATCTTAAAAAAGAATATGCTAAAAAATGAATCCTTGTAGATTTGATTGAGATAGCTAGATGAATTTATAGCAGAAAAACCAGATAACTTTTATTCAGTGCAACGGCCCTTGCAGTTTGTGGTTTAAAATATGTGAATCTTATTCCATGAAGTGAACTTGAAACTGAAGCACCTCATTTGTGGAAATCATTATGGGTAAATCTTACGTGGCACTGAAGGTATTCAAAATTTAACTGTTTAAAAAAAAGCCGAGATGAAGTTAATCAGGTAGAATATGGTTTATATTATTTCCGCATTTTAGTTATTTCAAAAGCAACAAAGAGAATATAGCGTGTACATATTTTTATTTTAGTAAATTAAAGTAGTCTAAGTTTAAATTGATTTTTTTTTCTACAAAGTTTTTTTTTTTACGTAAAATAAATCAACCCACCTATGCATTTAGCTCGCAAATTTCATTGTGATTAAACTCATGTTTCTGGTAAATTTGTCCATAAACACTTAATAAAAAAAAAAAATCTTTTCTATAAATTAAAATCAGTTTTTCAGATAAGCTAAAATCATATAGTTTTTTAATGGTTACTTTATAGAGGAATTTATTTAACAATGCATCAATATCTTGAAAATGAGTTATTCAGAGGAATAAGAGAAACTCAAATAATAAGAAAATTTAACAAATCTATATTTTTTATCATATGCCTTTGTACAATAATAATCATAATTTCTTATATCACTTTTAATAACCACCACTATATATGTAAAGTCTCATAATTTTCTCACGGAATATTTGGATTCATATTTGTCAATTTCAGGTAAGACAGTGACTCTGAGGAGCTATCTTCATTCGCATGTATCCAGACACATAAAAGACCACGATTAAGATTGGATATGGAACACGAAGGGCTTTCATTTAGCAGAAAATGTGGTGAAAACCTTATCCAACAACAAGTTGGAATCTTGAAAGGTTCCATCCGCTATAACATGTCTGGTTCTGGAAAATTCTGGAAAACGAAAGAATGCTCCAATTCGGTACTTATTTCTCACGACCCCACCATGATGTCGTGTTTTCCAGAATTCTCTACACCTCCTTCTCCAAATTTCTATTCTATATATTTCAAAAAGCTTCACCTTCTCCACATACACACACAGCACTTCCACCACTTCATAAAAAAAACTTACGTTAACAACGTTAACTTTTCCTCTGTTCTGCGGTTTCAATAGACACAACACAACACTCTTCACAAATGGCACACGCTTTGTCCTCTAATCTGGCTCTTAACCTTCCCACATCGAGGTATCTTCATCATTCGAGACCAACCCAGTTGAAGCCAGTGAAGTTCATGGTGATGGGGGATGCAAGAGAAAAGCTTGACCACCTCCCAAAACCCAACAAGCACAACCATCCTCTCCCCAAGAAGAAAGTTGCCCCTACTGCACCCATAGGTAATCTAGCTCAATCCCTATTCATAAGTCCCATTTTTTTCTGAAAATTTACCTTAGTAACCCGTTTAACAAAAAATTTCAGTAACATCAAGCTAAAGTTTAAATTTTTTTATCAGAAAAGAGATACATGTTATCTGTATCTAAGTTTTCTCTGTGATTATATGTTCACTTATTTAGTCTAATTTCTCTCAAGCCATATAATGATTTTTTATGTTTTTTATATGAGTTAAATTATTGTTTTTTCTTGTTTTCTTTAGTGAGCACTAATTTGATAACTATGCACATGTATTTATTCAATTAACATGTGAAATTGCATAAAAGCAGGGTTGTGGGACCGGTTTCCTACGGCGAGGACAATGCAAGAGATGATGGAGACGATGGAGAGGATGATGGAGGACCCTTTTGCATTCAGCACACTGGAGTGGCCTTCATCGCCCTTGCCAAGTGAGGGTGTGGGAGGGTACAGAAGAAGGGGAAGGGCACCATGGGAAGTGAAAGAGGGAGAGAGTGAATACAAGATGAGGTTTGACATGCCAGGGATGAACAAAGAGGATGTGAAAGTTTGGGTGGAGGAAAAGATGCTTGTGGTGAAAGCAGAAAAGGCAGCAAAGAAGAATGAGATGGTGGAACAAGAGAAGGCACAAGAAGAGGAAGAGGAATGGTCTGCAAAGAGTTATGGTAGGTATAGCAGTAGAATTGCTTTGCCAGACAATGTGCAGTTTGAGAAGATTAAGGCTGAGGTTAAGGATGGTGTGCTCTACATAAGCATTCCCAAGGCTGACAGTTCCTCCAAAGTCCTAGATATCCAAGTTCAATGATTCATCTTGTTCTTCTGTTCTTTTGCTTATTTCATACAAACCTTTTCCTTTAAATGTAGATATCTATTGTTAAGAAACTTACTATCTACTCCTCTTCTTACTTACTTTCTCAATTAATAAGTTAGTATCTACTTTTACTAAATTAAGACAGAAAAAAGTATAAGAAGACTAAATTAAGCTGATTTATTAAAGATCATATATTAACACATTTAATTTATATATATATATGTGTCAATAGTTTTCATTTTCTTGACTCTTCAAATTATTGAAATTGTTTTAATTTTTCTAAACTCCTAAATATGAAAAGAGTTGTATATTCCCTTACACTTTAATTTTTTTAGTAAATCATACAAATGTTTACTTACTTACTTTCATCGTTAATGGAAAGAAAGAAATATACACATTAATATAGTATAATTATATACATTATATTTAAATTCATACATTAATACGATGTATGTATATGTTTAGCATAACATTTGAAATTTAATTTTATAGTTATTTTTTTCCTAATACTGTAACAATAAGTAACCAAAGATACATTAACTCTTAATAAATTAAAAAATTTATTTTATGAAAAATATACTTTAAATAATACGAAGTCTAAAACTAATATAGTATAAATAATAATGATTTTCACTTTTTTATTATGATGTCTCAATGTAAAGGATTGAAAATGTCCATCATTTGAATTTCTTCTCAGAAAGTATTTGAACAAAATAATCCATGTGCCCTAAAAGAAAAAAAAAATGTACGTAATATAACATCCTCCTATTAACAAATAAAAAATTAATTTCTTAATATTATTTAGTGAAATTAAAAGAATGAATTTGAGTTGATTTAAAATAAAAATATATAAAAAGTTGTGTTGTTTGGATTAAAAGAAAAATAATAAAAAAAAATAAAAAGTTTATAAAATCTTATGAGTAACGGATATGTAAATTGATAAAATAGTTAGTTTCTTCAACTTTTACAAACTATTAAAGAAATACTGTTCATCCATTGAATTTGTTTTTAATTGATATTTTATGTATAATTTAACTTTCGTTGCTTTTCGTTGATGTGATTTTTTTCTTATAATCAAACTCATAATCAGATATGAAAGACATAGAAAAAATATATTAGATAATATGGTGTGTTAAAATAATATAGTAATAATATTAAGTATTTGTGAATAAAAATATTCATGATTATTATTGTGAAACAATTTTGTTAATAATTTCTTAGAAGATAATACTTTTTATATAATAATGACATTAAAGTTAGAATCTATGAAACTATCTATTCTATCAAAACCTCTGTCCCTATATCATTTGATTCTTAAAAAAATAGAAATAAGAAATGAATAGATATTTTCGATTTGAAAATAGAAGAATCATACTAAATAGGAACGACATTAAATAGTTTGTAGATAAAAGACACTAAATATTACAATTAGAAATACAAATAATCAGTGACCATTGTATTAAGAACTTTAGAACACGTTGTTGGGTTGGCATAGATGGAACAATAATAATTGAAGAAATGTCCGTTAGATTTGTCGCACTTCAATATATTTTTTTTTGCTCCAAATTTAAATTATATTAACAATTCTACTAAATTTAGCGAAAACATACATCCCTTCACATGCTATTATAGATTTTTTTTAGGATGCTAATTATCTTTGGACCAACAATATAGGTACTTGTTTGTTGCTTTTAGAAAAAAAAAAAAAGTTACTTATTTTGTCTACTTTAGTATGGCACATTCTTTTACGTTTTTATTTAATTACAAACAATTATATATAAAAAAGTGTTTTGACTTTCAAATGATTACTTTACAATTTATTTCGTAATATAATTCTCTTACAATTTAAGTTTTTTTTCAAGCAAGAAATATTAATACTATACCTTTTTAATATTTTATAGAAATTAAATCCATCAATATTACAAACTTGTGAAACCCACTTTTTGTTTATGGAATCTGGTTTATTAGAAATTGTAAATAAACAAAATAATATTTAAAAAAACGCATATTACCGAAAATCGTTTAGATATCTATTATAACTCAGTTGAAAAGGAAATTATACTTGGATTTTCGATATGTGAAAAACTGAGAGAAATAACTGTTAGATTAATCTTAAACACACTCTTAAATATTCAATTCAGTAATAATAATATTCGGAAAAATACGGAATGTTAAACAAATAGGAAAAGAAAATCTAACGGGCAAAACTGAATAATAAAATAGAAATTAACAAAACTAGACGTTAGGAGAAAAGAAGATTAGCAGAAAATAATGATTAATGCAAAATTGTGGGGCAAGGAGCAGTGGGACCCACACAATGACACCGAGGATTTATATTAGGGCAGAAAAATTCACAAATATGAACGTCGTGTCCAAACCTCAACGTTACTCAAAGAAAAAAAGGAAGTTCCATTTTTTTAATTTTTCTCCACATGCAATTCAGGAATTATATTTATTGGACCGTTTAATCTCTGATTCACATTAATTTCGGAAGCAACACACTCTGGATTTTCACTCTCTGAATGTGGTTACAGAGATAGAATAAGAAAAAAAGAAGAGGCGTAGTTTTTTTTTTTGTTGAGTAAGGGTTTTGTTTTGCGTTATGGGTGAACCATCGGCATGTCTCGTTCGATCCTTCTCCAGTCCCGCCGACACTCGTTACGAGGTAGTTTTTGTTTCGTAAAACAAACTTTCGCACGTTTCTGTTTTTTTTGTTGTTGGTGTTGTTGTGGGTTAGTTCCTGAGAAATTGTGGTGTGCTATGTTTGGTTTTGGTTTTGGTTGTTGAGAGGTTGGCGTGTCTGTAACTGCATTGTTGTTTCGATTTTGGATTTTAGCATTGCGTTTTCTGCTGCAACTTAACTATGTCGTTAAAGCGTTTGTATAATTGCACCATACACTGAGCTCAGGAACTTATCGCGTTTTCAATTTTTTTCTTCGTTTCAATTATCCGTTTATGGCTTCCTTTGCCAAAGTTCTAAGAATTTCTATCGTTCAGTCTCACGTTGTTTTTGTCGAGGAAAGGAACCAGGCATGGGTTTCGATGTCAATGGTAAATTCACCAATGTTATTATTCTGTTGTGGATACGATTACAATTTTTTAGTTTCCTGTGATGTGTTGAGTCTGGTGAATTGTGATATGGATATTGGTGTTTATTGTTTTGTTTTTTATTTTATTTTAGGGTAATCCTATCCGTGCGCTTGGAGAATCTATCTCCTTTGGGAGGTTTATGACAGAAAACTTGGATTGGGAGAAATGGTCAACATTCACTCATAATCGCTATGTTGAAGAAGCTGAGAGATATTCGAAGCCGGGTACTGTGGCCGCGAAGAAAGCCTACTTTGAGGCTCATTACAAGAGAAAGGCTGCGGAGAGAGCAGCTGCATTGATTCAAGAAGCAAATGCCAATGCTCAGGCTAATGGAACTTTTGAGTTGGAAGCTCAGCAAAGAAACTATGCCGATTCGTCGTCTGAGACGAGTTCGGACGTGCAAAACGTTGTGGCCGCCAATGAACAGCTGGATGACGAAACTGTTAATTACCAAGTTTCTGAATGTGCTGATAGAGAACAACGAAAATGTGATGCGGGACAAAGTGATTTAGACATTTCTAATGTAGGAGTAGTGGACGTGCCACATCCTCACGTCAGTACAAATGTTAATTTGGGAAGTTTCACATCCATGGATAATTCGAACCAATCTGATCATGTTGAAGACGATGCGAATACTGGCCCTGTCGAAGAGGAGATGCTTGATCATGTAAATTTATGCTTTCCTTCTTTGTTTGTATTTGATTCCTTTTGTTTCTTCTGATGATTAAATTTTTAATTGTGTTGTCTGTTCACATTTATCGTACTGATGCTGCAGGTAGCTGCTGGTCCTGAAGTTTTGGCTTTGCCCTTCGAAGAAAGAAAAGCAGATTCTTCTCCAAAATTATCTACCAATCTTGATGAAAGGAAGGCTGCTGCTGCTGTGCCATCCAGAAGTGGAATAAACAGTGGTCTGAAAGGCAAGAAATCTGTTCCAGACATTGTTGAGAAGAATAAACTAACTGCGCAGTCAGTCCGCATGTCAATCAATCTTCCATCTGGTACTGGTGAAACACGCAAAAGAGCTGCCGAATCTACTCAGTCCAGAAATGGCGTAAACAATTTTTCAACAAATAAGAAGTCAGCTGGAGGCTTGGTTGAGAAGAAACGAATTGGTACACCATTACTTAAAACGTCAATCAATCTCCCATCAGGTGCTGGTATGCCAAGCAACACAGCTACTGCAGCTACTAAACCCAGAAATGGAACAAACTTTGTTGCAAAGATTATGAAGTCTGTTGGAAACTCAGTGTCAAAGAGACCAACCACAAGGTCATTCCACATGTCAATCAATCTGCCTTCTGGTGCAGCTGAAACAAGTAAACCATCTTCAGTGTTGGAGCAGAACAGAATTAAAAAAGTTCATTCTAATTTGCCCAAAAATAATCCAGTGGTATTGTTGCGGGCTTCGACTGAGGTATTAACCTATCCACCATTTGTTCGTACCTACATTTGCATTTTAGGTTTTTCTGCGTAAATACACGACATTTGAAATGGTACTCTGGTTACTAAAGATTATTTTCCCTTCTTTAGGCATCTCGTGGTTTGCTTGATCAAGGTTCTGCGAATCTTCCTTCTCAGACTAGAAGGTATTTTGTTTTCCGTGCCTTCTTTTTTTAGGTTATGTATGTTCAAATATCTTCCTTGTGAGCTATGGCTTCAGTTGTGTGCATCATTAGAAATTTTCATTGACATGATCAGATTTGTCTGTGTCAGGAGTGAAAGATTACTGAACAAGTCTGTATCTGGAGATGTTACAATGAATGCACAACCTTCCTCCTCCATTTCCTTTGGGTAAGAACATTTTAACTAGTTGTTAATTCTTTTTTAATGTGGGTTGCTGCGTAAAATGAACCTCTGTTTGCTGCTCCGATAGGAGCTACAACTTTTCTAAGAAACACTCTTTCACTATTTGAAATTCAAAATCATACGTTCAAACATGCATAAAATACGTGGTCTCATTTATGCGGCTTTTTTTGTGTTATTGCATAATGTGCGAACAGCGGCCAGAAATCTTCAAGTACCAAGAAAAGCAATCTCCAATCAGCTACCATATCTTTGCCTTTTAAATTCAGAAGTGAAGAAAGAGCAGTTAAACGCAGAGAGGCAAGTTCTTTTCCATGTCTCTCACATTAGTTGTGAAATTTATGGATGAGCTATAGGTCTTACTGACTTTCCCATTTTCTTATTTCAGTTCTTGCAGAGGATGGATGAAACTAAATCCAAGGAAGAAGAGAAAGTGAAGTTGCAAAGGACTCTCAAGGTGAATAATTTTATAATAATGGTTCTACCGTGACACATGATTTACCTTGTTTATGAGCAAAAACTATTGGTGGCCCCTAGAGCCAATAACTGTTGGAAAAATGTCATAAAGTTGGAATCACTGAATTTAATCTGATATATGAGCAGTAAATGCGTGAATATACGTTCCTTTTTCTTTTGTGCTGATTGCCCTGAGTGGCACTTCGATTTAGGAATAAAGGAGTTATTCAAGATTCAAGACGTGGCTTCTTAAACTGCTCTTTATTACTCAATAAAAAGGTTATTCAACATCTTTAATTTGACGTTGCTGCAGGGTAAAGCAGAGCTTGATCACAAGAAGCTGGGGCAGAGTGGTGGTTCTATATCCAAACTAAATGAGGACAAGCTTGGTGGATCACATTTACCAAGTAACCAGATTAGAAAGGTATATTTGCTAATTACTTCTGATGTTGAAAATAACCATTGACTAAATGGTAGATGACAGCAGCCATAAATGCCCTTTTGTCGATCCATCTGGATGCTTTTTTAGTGGCTTAGCCATAAGTCCTTGTTTGTGGCTTTTTGATTTATATTGTAAAGGATATTGCTTGTCAATCAGTTCTGTTCATCTTGCAAATTCTTTATGACCATCCCACAAAATCTGTCAACCATCAATCTCTGTCGGTTCATTCTTTCCTACCTGGAGATGCTTTCAACTTGTGATTTATAATACCGTACTTGCATTTTTTTTTATTATGGGTGATGTGTTCAACTTGTCATATACAATAATTTTATTTACTTGTTTCTTTTCAGACCTCAAATACACTGCCCCGGTCACCAAAACTTGTGAGGAAATCAAGTTCTAGTTCTATCCCTGTCCAGGACAAAAGCTTACGAAATTCACGGAAGCCCCCTATCAGCACAAATAATTCCAAACGTACTACTGAAAAAATTAACCGAACTACAAGACCATTAAATTCATTATCGAGTACCACAAGAGAAAATGCTTCACCAAATATTCAGCATTAACAAGAAAAGGAGTACCTGACCGAGCCTGTGACTTGAAAGAAAATCTGTCGATGAAACTGAAACCGCTTGTATTCTGATAGCCCCGTGTTCATATTGTTAAACAGTGATTATAGTTTAATTGTAAGAGGATATTTAGGAGAGATCATGTCCCGATGTGTTTTCACATTTCGAAGGAAAATTTTGTACTTTTTTTTCTCCTTAGTTATATCTAAGGATACATGAAATTTTGACATAGGAAATAACCATGTTTGTAAAATAGGTTTTAGGCAATACATCAAGGTAAATAGGACATGTATTACCTTTAGTTTCATATAACTAATTCGTCACTTTGTTACAAACCATTCAAATATTAAATTTTGGGGACATGAAAATATTTTTCTGTGAACGTGTGTTTGAGGAATTTTTATCCCTGTACATGAAAGAGTTCCCCTTTTTCATTTTTTGCCCCCATAGACGAAAAGGTAGTACTTCCACCTAGAAAGGAAGGACTCGTTCAATTTTTACAAAACAATGGCTTAGAACATTTAGTACCCTTGTTACTGTTTAGAAATCACTTCAAGGTTCTCTGTCCAACATATTCTGCTCGTTGCTTGGTTCTAAAACCATTCTTCCAACCAATCACTTAAAAGTTAGTTTCAGTGATTGATGCGCGCGGCTCCGAATTTTCAGCCAGTACAAGTGCATGATTAACATATAAAAAAGTAAATCATTAGAAACATGAAAGTTCACAAGTGGCAAGACTTTCCCTGTGTTTAGCTGGAGGCAATCTGCTATTAACATTTTACACTACAATTTGCAATTAAACTACTCCTGTCTCACACATTTCTTTATAAAAAATGTTGACATCTTCCATACACATTCTTTTCACTATGTTATTGTTGTTAAATTTTATTCGAGACTTACTAAATAATTTGAGTCCATTTTATTTTAGTAAAATTCAAATTCATTCATTCAATAATAATGTGTTCAGAGACATTTGTCAAATAATGCGGGTTGACATTTATCTATTTTTACCTTAAGGATGGATAAAATAAGATGGAGGCAAGCTTATTAAGTAACCTCAATACTTGTCAGCACTCGTTTTTTTACATACTGCAATATATCCAAATCCTCTATGATCGGAAAAAGAATACCCCAACCGTTGAGGTTGAGATTCTTCAACAAAGATGTAGTTAGCTACAAGAAACATTAAATTGTCCTTTCATGCTTGAATTTTGATTTTTGTTGAAGATGCAGGAAAGGCAAAGCAGTTCATGCTATGAATAGACCTTGATCAATAACCGAGTAATCGGCTGAATCATAAAGGTGACTTGGAGCTTCTGCAATAAGTCCTGGATCATAATATTCTGGCATTCCTATATTCTGCAGACCAAAGTTCATATTATAACATTCACCTTGTAGCCAATGGAAATGCAAGTCCTCATCCAAAGGTGCAGAAGCTGCCTCACCTCCCAAAAGAAGGTTTCTTTGGTAAATTTCCAGATCAGAAACGCAACTGATCAAATCTGTAGTTGAAATGGCTAAAGATTGAGCATTCATATCAAGACTTCCTGGTTGAATAGAAAAGGTGTCAACTGCATTCCCTATTGAATTCACAGAACTGGATTGATCATTCTTGAAATCTGAAAACAAAGGTTTTGCTTCTATACAAGCAGCAACCTCTTTCTCCGTTATAGAGGGAGCTGAACTAATTGAAGCAACTGATTGTGATTGATCAACTTGGATGGAATGCTGCTTACCATGTAATGGTATCTGATTGAAGCCATCTTCTAAATGAACAAGTGACTTGTGTTCTTCTTTAAGTTGCATGTGTGGAACTTCAGTCCAAGAGTACTGTGTTGGCATGGAGCAATCAAACACTGCATGGCTTCCTTCTGACTGGGAAAAAGGTTGATTAAGGCCAACCCTTGAACTCTCTCTCATATTTGAGTCAGCGATGCTACTACCAGTCAAAGGCCTTCCTTTTTTCGATATGGTGAACTGTGAAACAGTTCCCTTATCGCCTTCATGACTTTTATTTTCCACGTTCGGCAGCTGTAATGATGCATCCGAATACTTGTAGCTGTCAATTGAAACATCATTTTGTTGCTTGTTTACTGGGTTTTGAAATCCAAAACTTCCCAGATCCTTGGAAGGAAGATTTGAATGCTTCATTCCACTCGAGGAAGATCTTCGATCGTTTTCTTTCTGAATCCTAATCAAATAAAGCCGGTATTTCTGCACAAGAATTTTTTTTTTATGAGGAACCCGAGTTTCAAGCTTCAAACTCATGGAACATTACACAAACATATATTTTTTCTATATTATGTGTTTTGCTCTATTGAATTTACTAGAGAATCTGCATCCAAGCTGTAATGTTTCTAAGAAACATTTGTTCAGGACCTATGTTTGGAGATAATTACTTACACTCTATTGCATCAAAGTGAAGTTTTTTTATGATTATCAGATGTAATCAAGCATAATTAAAATTCTCATCTGAAAGAAAAATGCTATACATGTTCCTTTCTCAATAGTCTAGGGGTAACATTGAAGAAGTGAAATTACAGCATCACCTGCAAGTGGCTAGCAACATTCTCTCTGGTCAGCCATGGAACATTCATCAGATCTAGTATTTTCTTGGGCCCGACTTCTGCCAAACAGAAATTATTTGTTACAAATAATTTTTGTATGGAAGATACATGCACAAAAGATTATAACTGGTAGTCACACTTCAATTCATCAAGGAAATGCGAGGTAATGCATATCAACAAGATTTATACAGAACCTTGAAAGAAACTTACTATCAAATCCAATCTGATTCACAGCTTTAACAAACTTCTGATGAAGATCTACGGACCAGACTACTCTAGCTTTCTTGGTAGATGATGGATCCATACATTCTTTGTCATCGTGCTTGTTATCTGCATCTTTTCTTTTCTTTGTTGAGGTCACATCTTCTACAGCAAATAAGTTCCCCTCATCTGATAGCTCTGATCCGTTTCTCATTAAGTGAATGCTCTCAAAACTCTCAAAGCTTTCAAATTCTTTAGCCTCATGTATCCTTTTTCTAAAGACATGCTGCCATATATTTCGCAGCTCTTTCATCCTTATAGGCTTAAGGAGATAATCACATGCTCCATGTTGAACACCTTTCATGACCCTGCTTGTTTCCCCATCCACAGACATCACTGAACAGCATTGTAAAGTGTGACTTGTCAGAGCGTGGGGTTTCAGTCAATGTGATCAAAGGATTACAATGATATCATATAACGAAAAACTTGAATATATTATTGATAGAGAACTGACTAATCACAGGAAGATCCATCTCAAGCCCAACATGCTCAAGAAGTTTAAAACCATCCATGTCAGGCATGTTTACATCGCTGATCACTATATCATATCCATCCTTCCTTTCACGAAGCAAGTTTAGAGCATGCCTTGCTAAACAACATGTGGTCACTGAATCAAATGAAGGAAGAGAATCAGAATAAGAAAGTGTGTTTGCTTTCCAAAATTTGCTACTTCAATAAAATCTCACTTATGTGAACAGAAAGGCAGAAGAAAAAGAAAGAGAAACACAGATAGGGGATTTGTAGGCAGTATATATGTAGTAACATAACAAAAAAGCTTCGAAAGTCTCTTGTTATACAAATATTTCTCAAATTACCTAACTTAATGATCACTGTTGCATGATGAGAAGACCAACACCTGTTAGACATAAGCTCTTACTACTATCTATGACATTTACACTATCATTCAGAGATCTCTCTTCATATATTATCTGTTCTTATTGCAATCAAAATCTCAGTAATTCGGGTTTTGCTTCCATTGGTGTTTTTATTTGCCTCATATTTGACTATATAAGCACTAAATTCTCTACCTTCCATTTATGACAGCAACTTTTTGAAACCTAGTGAGGACAAATGCTCAATCCAAGTGAGCTTTAGTGATAAACTAATGTCTCGCATATAAAAACCTCACAGAACATGTTCAGTTTAGTTTATTCAGATTTAATTCAGTTACCTGATATAATTTTTAACAAACTAATCCAACATGCTACTGTTGGTGCACCAGCCAGTTTCTCATTAATATTTTGACTTTATTGCATGTTCTCAATGGATGAGAGAGTGTGGGATTAGCAACATGGCATGTTATAGCTCCTAAGATACCATAATTAAACAATGCCACAAGACCTTAAATTTAGATTAAGAAGAATCAAATTCTACCAGAGAACTTCTTTAGGCCCCTCTCTAGATGTTTTAATGTTAAGAGGTGCCAACAAAGTAGATAGAACCCGATGCCCCCTCTAATAACAACTTCACAATCTGGACTTTTCTGCAGTTCAAGTTTTTGCTTCTTTTGAAAATGAAAAGGACCATTCTTTAAAAGAGTTGAGAGATCAGTTTCCCAAGTAAAAGCCAAAATCAACCCAAAAATTTTAAAAAATACATGCAAAAATATGAGCAATTAACACTAACTAACTATTTAAGTGCCATCATCAGTTTACATGCTTATCAGAAGATATTTTGTTTCATTTTTTTTTGTCATAAAAAAAAAAAAGCGAGCACATTCCTTAGAAACTGATCCATGACAACAAGACCATATCCCACCACACACTAAAGCTTAAAAAAGAAATTAAATCAAAACCTGGAAACTTTACATCAAGTTTATAGATCTTAAGTACATAAAATTAACTAATAGTGGTAACTTAGCACATAACAAAAGTGGCAGTATGCAAAAAAGAAAAAGGAACCACTCATGACTAAACTAAACCAACCTTCATAATAGCACTTCTTGAGCATCTTCTCAAGGATCTTGAGCCACGTAGGATCATCATCCACAACGAGAACTCGCAGACCAGCAGGGAAATCACGTCGAGGGGAAGAGAAACACCCATTATCCATTTTTGAGAGAGACAAAGAGTAGGATCAGTGGTTGTGCTGTGAGTTCAAAAAGGGTTGAGCTTGTGTTGTGGGGTTATGACAAGTTAAGAAGAGTTAAAAAATATCAAAGAAAAGAAAGAAAGACACAGAAAGAAAGAGAGAGAAAGTGCACCAACGAATATTGGCGCCGCACAGCTAACGGTCCCTGTGGCGTACGTTAGTATATATCCCTTTGGGTCTGTTTGGTTGGTCCTACCTACCTAGCTGCAACTTCAGTGCTACTTGTTAAACAACGAATAGTTAGCATTATTATTATTATGGGAAGGAACTAGGAACAGTGGAAGAAGCAGTTTTTTAAGATTAATGCCTAAAGATAAGGGACACGTTGGGTGGTTTTAACAAATTTATATATTGAAAATTGAAAAAAATGTTTGTGACACTGAAAAAGTGAACTGGGTTGGGTTGGGTGGGAAGATTGTTGTTGTGTTGGGGCATCCCAGAGAAAGTTCTGTGAGTGACTGAGTGAGGGTTGTGGTTGTGAAAAATGCAAAAAGGTTTGTACTATTATACCACTGATAGAACATAACCTAGGGAAAACAAACAGTGTTTCTACTTTATACTTTATACTATACTTCTCAAACCTCTCTTTCTATGTTCTGTGTTTTGTTCTGTTGTCCTGCACCTGCACCAGCTGCTAAAAGCTATTAAGTACTGTCATTATTATTATTATTATTATTTGTTTTAACTCAAGTTTCTTTCTTTTTTGCTAAAAAATTATTTTAAATATTGTTTGTCTTGCTTGGAATATCACTTGCTTTGTTTGTTCTGTATTGATTATCTTCGATTTCAATTGGGGTATGTGTAGTATATATCCTAGCAGAATCAAGATTAATCTATCAGAAAAAAAATATAATGAAATTCCTCATTTTAATTATGCTGGTCTCATGCACAATATTTCAATATAATATTATTCTGTTAAGGAAAATCTGAGTTCAGGAGTACAACTTCTGTCAAGGATTTAAGTTTTTTTTGTTATTAATATCAGTAAGCATGAAAGTTGGAGAATGAAAACCAGAAAAATAGACAAGAGAGGGATTTATGAAGAGAAAAAAAGTAAGGGGACAAGAAATATAAAAAAAAGAAAAATGAAAACCAGCTAAGAATTCACTGAAGATGGCACCTTAATTTATTTATGAAAATGAAAAAAAAAAAATGAAGATGGACATTCTGAAAATTCATCTGATTAGTGACAAAGTTTTGGTGGAAAGGCGCGTGGAATGCATTTGACAGACATGATGGGAAAGTTGTTGGAGGAAAGAGCAATTCTTAGACATTCTCAATTTCATTTTAGTTTCTATCTCCAAATTCCAATCAATCATCAATCTTATTAGTATTATATTTGTATTAATAATCATCATTAACTTAACATTAACACATTAATATTGAATCAGAATTCAGAGAATCAGACATACACAACAACACTAACTTCTTGAAATGGACTAGTACCTAAATGTGTTTGTGCTATACAAGTTCTAAAGTTCTGCAAGAACAAACACAATAGAAAATATGTTTAATATTTTTGTTATCTTATTTATTTGGTTTCAATTTTTTAAAATGAATTAATATAAATAATTTTTTCTGATCAAATAAATGACACCAATATTACAATAAAAATATATAATACTAATAATAAATTCAGGCTATTGGTCACGACTGACTTGTTTATACAAGTGACATATAGTACTACTAATAAATATATCATATGTGAAAAATAACAACTTTATTCTTAAAAAAATATATATTAATTTATCTTTTTAAAAATTAAATTAAATTACAATTATTAAAAATAATGAGACAAACTTAAAAAAATTATCTTTTTAAAGAATAAAATAAATTAAATTTATTAAAAATAATGAGACAAAATTAAAAAAAATCATCTTTATAACACGAATAAGTTATTAAAACTGGAGAAGAAAAGAGGAATATATTATTTAATAGGTTGAAAATAAAAGCAAAAAGAAACATAAACTTTGTCCCTATTTATTCAATGGATAAAAAGACAATAAAAATAAATAAATCATTTAGGTTGTGTTTGGTTTGACTGATTTAAGGGGATTTACTATTCAAAAGGATGGATTTGAGTGAGAAGGTTGTTTGGTTGACCTAATTTGAGAGGATGGATCAGGAGAGATTTGCAGGATTGGATCTTGCTCATCTAAAGAGATTTAAAGGAATTTGAAGGAATGAAATTGAAAATTAATGAAGTGAAAATTACTAAAATAATTAGAAAAATGTAAAGAAGGTATAAATTATGAACAAGAAATAATTATTAGCATTAATGTATATTTATTGTAACAATATATATATATATATATATATATATATATATTTTATAAAAATATATATATATATATATATATATATATATATTATATGAAAAATAAACTGATTTATAATTATACCTAATTCATCAAATGATTGATTTCAATAATTATATATTTTTTTTTCATTCATAATACTTTTTTTTCCTTTTTTTTCAAACCAGCTATAATATAATTATATTATTGGCTTTGACGTAAAACAATTAAATCAATAAAATTTGTTTACTTTATAAAAGAAATAATAAAAGCATATTATACATGTTATATTGTTTTTTATTTATTTTTTTCTATTTTTTATCGATAAAAATATGTTTACTTAATGTTTAATTGAAGTAAATCAGAAAAAATAATATTTTTGTCTCCTTATTTGATTCAATATTTGTGATAAAATTAAGGAGAGAAGATGTTATTTAAAATATTTTTTATTCATCTTAAAAACAGTTTTATTTTCTTTTAAATATAAAATTGTTAAAACACAAAAGTAAGGATGTTCACGTATTGGATTAGATAAAATCATTATTAACCTATTAAAAAATATCTAGTTATTTGATTCAGTTTTTATATTTTTTATATTAAAATCAATTTAATCCAATTTATTTTAATTTTTTACCATCTTATTTAACAGGGATTAATTAATAATTTCAAAAATATATCAATTAAAAAAATAAAAATAAATCTATAACATTTATCAAATTAATCCCAAACTTTCATAACCAATTCTCTAAGATCCCTTCAAATCTTACCATCAATTCATTAATCCAAACAACCCTCTCATCCACCTACAATTCACTCAAATCTCTTCAAATTAATCATCTCAAATCTCTTCACCAACCAAACAAAATTTTAGTTTGGATAATTTTTTTAAGAAAATAAAAAGAAGATATAGAAAAAAAAATAAAGGAAGTAGTTTTAGAAAAATTTGCAAGTTATAACCTTCCCCTAGAATGATGTTGGTTTCCAACGTGTGAACAATAAAGTAACTGAATTGAACAAAGACAAAGCACAAAGGCAGAGGGACAAAACATCAGTGTCAGGTCAAAATATAAAATAAAATATCAGTGTCTGTCATGGTGCCATTGGTGCGTGTCTTCCACGCTTCCTTAATAAATAGTTATCCATCCAATAAACGTAACCAAAAGGGTTGACTGTACCAAATTTTAGTTTCACACTCATTAAGTGCACATTAAAGTTGCAAGCTTTTGTCTGTGTTAATCTTGGTTTTGCCATCTGAGTTAATAAAAGTAATTGAAGTATTTTTTATAAAAAATATTTTTTAATAAAATTTTTAATTTCACACCATTAAGTGCACATTAAAGGCTTTTGTGAGTGGTGATCTATAAAAGTAATTGAAGTCCCTTTTTATGAAATTTACTTTTTAATAAAATTTTGTCCGGGAAACACATCTAAGGATAATTAATAAACCATGTTCTAAAATTAAATTTATTTTAGTTCAAGTTTAGAATACTTTAATAAAATAAAACTAGTTTAATGCATTATATCAACAATTTAAGTGAAGATGTATAGATAAAAAAACCAAACTTTGAAAGCATAGAGTCTTATATTATATCTCCAACTTTAACCTTTCCTTTATGCCTTCATAGTACATCTGGAAGTCAATTACCTACAAGGGTACAACCACAAAAACCACCCAGGCTCCACCTGCATTCACTTTAGCCACAAGAACATAAACAAGAAATATTAATCGGTAGGGATGCTGATATTTTGACACCATTATTCATTTTTTACATAATTTAATACTAATATATATTATTATTTTATTTATATAATATTTTATATTTTATTAATAAAATACAGTGTCAAATAGGAGTATAAATGAATAATGGTGTCACATTAGCATTTTTTCTTTCGATTAACATAAATTAGAGAGAGAAAAATGTTAGTCTGACACTACTATTTATCCTACTTCTATTTGACACTTCTACGTGTCATGTGAGTCCACTAGCAAAAGAGAGAATGTGTTTGTTTTTGTTGTATACGGAAGGGTAATTTCGTCAATTTCATCAATTTTGTCAAAGTGGTTAGTCGTGTACATTTAAGTTAGCTACGTTGGTAACTCCGACACCCATATTAAATTACTGTCTGTGAGTTATCCCAACCTTAAATGATTGATTAGTCGTGTACATCTAAATAGTTAACTACATTCATAACTCCGACACCCATATTAAATCACTACATGTGAGTTATTCCAACCTTAAATAACTGGTTAGTCATGTACATCTAAGTGTAGCTACGTTCATAACTCCGACACCCATATTAAATCACTGCTTGTGAGTTTTTCCAACCTTAAATAACTAGTTAGTCGTGTACATTTAAGTGGTTAGCTACGTTCATAACTCTGACACCCATATTAAATCATTGCCTGTGAGTTATTCCAACCTTAAATAACTGGTTAGTCGTGTACATCTAAGTGGTTAGCTACGTTCATAACTCCGACACTCATATTAAATCACTGTCTGTGAGTTTTTCCAACCTTAAATAACTGGTTAGTCGTGTACATCTAAGTGGTTAGCTACGTTCATAATTCCGACACCCATATTAAATAATTGTTTGTGAGTTTTTCCAATCTTAAATAATTGGTTAGTCGTGTACATCTAAGTGGTTAACTACGTTCATAACTTCGACACCCATATTAAATCACTGTCTGTGAGTTTTTCCAGTCTTAAATAACTGGTTAGTCGTGTACATCTAAGTGGTTAGCTACGTTCATAACTCCGACACCCATATTAAATCACTGCCTGTGAGTTATTCCAACCTTAAATAACTAGTTAGTCGTGTACATCTAAGTGGTTAGCTACGTTCATAACTTCGACACCCGTATTAAATCACTGCTTGTTAGTTTTTCCAACCTTAAATAATTGGTTAGTCATGTACATCTAAGTAGTTAGCTACGTTCATAACTCCGACACTCATATTAAATAACTGCTTGTTAGTTTTTCCAACCTTAAATAACTGGTTAGTCATGTACATCTAAGTGGTTAGTTACGTTTCGACACCCATATTAAATCACTGCATGTGAGTTATTCCAATATTAAATAACTGGTTAGTCATGTACATCTAAGTGGTTAGCTACATTCATAACTCCGACACCTATATTAAATCACTGCTTGTGAGTTTTTCCAACCTTAAATAACTGGTTAGTCGTGTACATTTAAGTGGTTAGCTACGTTCATAACTCTGACACCCATATTAAATCACTACCTGTGAGTTATTGCAATCTTTAGTCGTGTACATCTAAGTGATTAGTTACATTCATAATTCATAATTCTGACACTCATATTAAATAAGTACCTGTCAATTATTCCAACCTTATCAAGGTGGTTAGTCGTGTACATATAAGTGGTTAGCTACGTTCAAAATAACGACACCAACGTCACTAACCACTTAGATATACCTGACTAACCACTTAGATGAAATTGACGAAATTGATGAAATTAGCCTTCCATATACAACAAAAGCAAACATATTCTCTCTCTTTGACTGGTGGGCCTACATGACATGTAAGAGTGTCAAATGAAAGTTAGATGAACAATAATGTCAAAGTACCATTTTTCATTAGAGAGATGATCTTTCTTTTTTTATTTTTTTTAGATTCTTGAAAAGCTTTAAATACTAAATAATTTGACATTAAGAAAAATAATTAAGTCAAATGTTAATTTTTAATTAATATAAAAACATTCTCATGTAATTTATTGGTTTTATTGTCTTTATTCACTCATGCAAACAAATGGGGTGGAATATATTCACTTTTTCCTCTCTTCTCTTAATCTAAATGAGACTTTTGTGTCATTCTATTTTTCTTTTATCTTTTTTTTCTCTCATTTTTTTATATTACTTTCACTCCAATCCAATCATATGTGTGAGTGTGTATTTGTATTTTCTTCAATTTTAATTTTAAAATATTTTGCTAATAATAGTAATAATTAATCACCTAATTTGATTTTAAAAAAGATATTTTATATTTTTACTTATTTTTATGCAACAGAGAGTTGTGTATGGAGAATATGCTTATGGCTAATCATTGGGCCACTTGCCAGAATCACACCCTTCGGTTGTGTAAATTGCCTAAATATAGTTTGGGCTTATTGAAGTGATTTTATTATTTTCAAAACATGTAGTAATATAGCCACTTGGGCTCCGTCAATAAACCTTTATTCTCTTTAATAAAAAAAAACATATGGGTCATTTAAACACAGAACAAAAGTGCAAAATATTCTAAGACACTATGAAGGTTTTTTTTATTTTTTATAAGATGATATTTTATTTATGTTTGAAGTGTTTATTTCATTTGGAAATAATAAAAGAAGCTTATAAAGTAATAGAGGCACTTTGTACCTTTTTCACTTTTTTAAATTTTGACAAAAATAATAGATACTAAATAATAAGCAATAAATAGTTTGTAATGTATTATTAGAGAATGTAAGTGATTTAGATAGGATGATTATTGGAAAAGTAAAACAATAAAGAGGAAAAATAAAAGAATAATAGTTATAAGAGTAAAACAGTGTTTACACTAAAATATCATTTTCTATATTTAAGGTTTCAGATTGTAATGTTTGTAAAAGTAATTTTCACATCTTACATCTTGAAAATACCATTTTCTAATGAAAGCAAATGCCACGTCCTTTACGAGATTAATTTAGTAGAATAATTATTTTATAAACATACATAAATTAGTAATTTATTTAAATTAGTTTAATTGCTAAAATATTATGTAACTATTATTATTATTATTGTTTATTGGATTAAATAGAATGATATTCGAATATAAATATAATTAGAAAAACTTATAATAGGTGGGTAGACCTATTATTAATTAATAATATTTAAAAGAGTTTTTATGTCTATCTTTTATTTTATTTTACTCTATTTAAGAATAAAATATAGTTTTCTATGTTGTTTTTTTTACTTTGGAAGCCATTGGTATACACTCTATTCTCTAAAATGATCATTGAATCAGGAAAAACAGAACCAACCAGATGAATCCTATCCAAACTTTTCTATTCTAAATTTTAGTTTTTCTTAAACTTACATAATCTGATTTATTTATATAATTTCAGGCTAACCTCAAGACTCCAAATTTCTTATTTCTTTCATAATTCAGTTTACGCAGAGCTGCTTAATTTGGTACCATTTATCTGGTGCATTGATGTTATGCTCATCTGTTAGCATCATTATGGTTTTTGAGAGAGGCATCAGATATTGGAAAACAGAGAAGATCAACACAGCATCACATTATCTCATCTCTCATATATTTATTTACTTTAACTCATATTGGGAAAATACTTACTGTTTGTTATGATTTAGCCGTTGATTAAAAGCCAGAACGTGTCAATTTACAAGTTACTCAACAACAACTTTAGGCATTAACAAGTAAAAGAAATCAAAATATTTATGATGCCTCTCATAGTTTGTACTCTCTACTGTTTCAATATTATAATAAAGCATGAGATTAAGGTTTTTACAACACAGCAAAAACATATTTGTCCCATTGTATTATTTCAATTGCATAATAATTATAATTGACACCCTTTTGCTTAAAGTCATAACACGTAATTGAATGTATATAATAGATCTGGTTCTGGTGAGATTAGAGGAAGAGTTTGAATGAAAAGGTACAAACTTCTCAAATTGTCTTTTGCAATGGTGAAGCTGTCAACCACATCACTGTTGCCAATGACCATCCATAAATCTGTAGGAGTGATCCTCCTCATGCTTCCACGGCAAAATGGACATGACTCTGATCTCACATACCTGAATTTTTCATCTGTTACATCTTCCAATGGCAATATATACTTTTATATCCTACCATCATCTCATTGAACATTCTCTAAGATATACTAAATGCATGTTTTTATCAGTAGTAAATGGTTTATGCATGGATAAGTTTTGTGGCTTTTACTGCAGTTATAAATGGTTCGATTCAGAAAAATCATAATTTTTGTGAGTTCTTTCATAAATGAATAACCAAATTGAACTCACTTAACTTTTTCTTCTTAACAAAAGACTAATATAAGAGGATGTTATCTTACGATATCATGGCATTTGGAGAAATTTTTTTAGAAATAATTATCTTAGTTTAGTAAAAAAGTGATTTATTTATTCTATATTTTTATGAAGGAAAAATTATCAGAATTGGCAAAGGAATTTAACAAATGCTGTAGCATTTGACAGTACCATTCATGGAAGCAGTTAATGCAGAAGGAATGTCCACAATTAGGCAGAACCATCTTCATATTGTTTTCCATGCATATGCCACATTCTTCATCTCCCTCTACATCTTTATTAAGAGTCTTTTCAAACCTCTTCCTGTTCACTTCTGCATAATTGTTTCTTCTATCATTATTAAACTCGTCTTGAAGCAACCTTAATGAAGGGTATATAACAGCTGCAAAAACATGTTATTATAATCAAAGTTGATTTAGAGATGAAGAGAAAAAAGACACCAAGAAAATCAGATAAATGTAAATATGTAACATAACATTTAGACATACCATAAAATTCTTTTATAGTTGCTTTCCTTTCATTTGAGGAAATTGGTGTTATTCCATCAGCATATACCTGCACTAAGACAAACAAAGCATAACTAATTCATTTGCATTTCCACCATAAAAAGTATACAAAAAGAGTGAAAATTTAGAAAATGAACAAGGTATGAAACATATACAGAAGCAATTAACCAGAATGATCGTGACTAACATTAAAAATAAGTATATGGAGCAATCCCAAATACACAGGCAAGCTAAGATCCAACCATTCAATCAAGTGTAAGAAAAGAGTTGCAAAAGGGCTGTAAGATAATTTCATCTGAAAATAGTTGCCATCACAATCTCCAGGAAGTGACAATGCCCTGCATTAATAGTAAATGTCAGCAAACATGAAATATATCAGAGCTTATTTTTTATGCAATTTTTGTATTATCAACCAATAAAAATAATTGATGATACGACTAACATGATAATTACTGTAGTCATCAATAAACTAATGGACTTGTAATTAAAATTAAAACATATCCTTGAAAAATAGAATAAAATAAGCTTACAAGGAATTAGCATGTTGTATATCATCTTCAAGAGCCTTGACAGAATCACTGTAAGAAGAATGATTGGGCTGATTTTGCCACATTTATGAGTATCCCCCACAAGAAAAATGTAACAAAAAGGAGGAACCTTTGAAGAGAAAAAAGAGTTTGAGCTTTTTAGAAATGAGAGTTTTTGTAATCAAATTCAAAGAGAATATCTAAAGCATGGAATTAGAAGGAAGAAGGGATGTGTCTTAAAAGGAAGCTGAAAGAGTAGGTTGCTTAGTTTTCGAACTTTGGAAACTGTAAGGAAAGAAAAGGATGGCTTGAGTCACATATTATGTTCTTACCTTTTCTTTCCTTCTTCATTAATTGCCTCCTCAACTGCACAACACTGTTGCATGCTTTTATCTTTGAAGTCTAATCCTAGAGCTTGTGCTTTTGTTCCTAAGAACCCTTTAATAAATGTTGTGCCTACTTTTGTTTACTTGTTCATTTCTCATCTTTCTGCTACAGGGAACATTAATTTGAGTTTCTTTTTCTTTTCATGAAAGGGACCAAAAGCTAAAGCCACACGGCATCGTAGAGAGCCTTTTGAACCATTTTCAGAGTCAAAACGGTTCAGAATTTGCAAGTGGAGAAGTCACGAGCCTGCATGGTTGATGTGTAGTGATAAAGCAACAAAATTAAATAACAAATTTTTTTCAATAATGTCATATAAACAATTAAATAATATGGTCAAAATTCTACTATAATCAGATTCTTCCAACTTGTTCTCCTAATTCTCTTTAGGACCAAATAATGTAATCTAAGTTAAAATTTTACATAGTGAGTTGAAAATTATTGCTACTTTAAGTAAACACAAAAGAATTTACGTTTTTTTTTTTACTTTAAATTAAATTTTAGAAGAGATTAGTAATAGTATTATTCTTAAAGAAATAATTTCAGAAAATGTAAAATCATGAAAATAAAAAATGTAATTTATTGTACAAGTTCTTAAATAAATTCAAGCTTTTTATGGATATTTTGGGTAATATATTTAATTGAATAGTATTTTCGTGACTATGGCTCCAAAAATATACATCAAATCACATCAATCCCCCTATGGGCTAGTCCTTGATGTTGGCAAAGGCCCAAATATTTCAAAGCTAAATTGTTGATATATTTTATTTGTGAACCATAATGAAATGTGGTGATACCATATATTTTATTTGTGACTTCTACTATTGAGTTTGGCATTTATGCCATTATGGGAAAAAAATAGATAAACAATGGTTGTAATTTGTTTTTATCAAAATTATCGTTTTGGATAATTTAGAAAAAAAAAATACATGGTAAGAAGAATAACTTTACAGAGAAAAAATTGTACTTCCAAATATGATTTTGTTTTATTGTATTTTTATGTTAAATTTGTATTTTGAAGCATAATTTATTTTTTTAAATTATTGTCGAATTTGTATTTAGAAACACAATTTTAACTAGATTTAAAAATAGATTGAAGTGACGTTTAATTTTCATAAAAAAGTTAGAGAAAAAAAATGCTTGTAAGTATAATTTTAATCTAATTTTTCTTTGTGAAGTCATTATTTTAAGTATGACTTATTTTTTATTTATATAGTTATTTTACATTATCCGGATAGAAACTTTCAAGAAAAGTTACACAGAACATCTATAGAGGTAAAAGGGTACGGCTGAAAAGAAAAAAAAGAATGAAAAGAGTAAAAAAAGTATTTTACTTCATATATAGAGGTGCGGAAGAAAATATGGAGGTATAGAAAGAAGCAGCCTTATATTACAGTAGAAATTGTTAACCGATTTAGAGTTAGAGGCCCGGCGCATTCGATAAGTCCTGAGACCCATAATTTAAAAAAAAAAAACTTTGGACGAATTCTTCCTCCATCCCCAAACCTTCTTCCTGCACCTCCATAAAAAAACTTAATTTCTAAAGTATCCATATTAAAATGATCAAAATGATTTTGAGTATCATCCGATTGTCATTTTGTTTTGTAAATAACAACCAGATGACACTTCATCCAGTTTACATCTTGAAAAAAATTCTAAACCGGATGAGGGTGTCATCCGGTTGTCATTTTGCAAATGTGAACCGGATGGAAGTGCCATCTGGTTGTCATCTACAAAACAAAATGACAACTAGATGGCACTCCATCCGCTTGTCAAACTCTCAAATCACAAAATTCACCGTTCGTCATCAACAATTTTCCATTACCAAATTAACTACTCTAATAACAATACCACTCACAAATTACTGATAAACATCAATAATTGCTTACTTATGACTTGTTTGAAGCTTTGATTTAAGATTTGGACGGCTCCAGTGACATGATAAAAACAAATGAGAGTTATGAAGATAAAAGAGATAGAGGGTAATATTGACTTTTGTAATTTTAAGATAAGGATATATGTATAATTTTGTATTCCTACGGAGGTGTACGAAGACGGCACGGGCGTGGAGGAAGTATTCGTCAAAACTTTGTCGTTTCATATTTCACCATCGTTTTCCATGCTTTGGTAAACTTTCTCGTACAATTTTCTAAGAAATAAAAAAAAATGAAATGAAATTCATATTTTAAATTATCTTACACAAACGAAACAATTGAGAAATCACATGAGCCTCTACTAATTAATTAATATAAAAACTAATGTTAACTTTTTGAGAAATTCGTTTTATTTTTCTTATTTCGCTCTTTCCTTATGGAGAAGTTTATCTATACACACCATCTCATTATTTAAAATAAAAAAAGGAAAGAAGAGAGATGAGATGAATTACAAATATTTATTTGACAATTTTCTTGAAAGAGACTGTGTGACATGCAGAAGCTAAAACTACTTGCTATTTAAAATTATGCGAAAAAACTGAGTTATTATTACATACCTTATTACCATCAGTGCTCTACGTGATAATTTTGTAAAATAATACAGTTAAAGGTGAAGTTATTTGTTGAAGTGTTTTTTTTTTTAAGTAAATGAATGCAGATTCAATAAACCATACAATATTTTCGATAGCAGTAACATTTTTTCCCCTCATTTCTCTGTATTAAATTTACTTAAATTATTTTAGCCCGGACTTTTCTTTTTCTTCTTTCCATTTTTCTTTCTGTTCTACAAATTCTATGTACAAAAAGCATATAAAAACAACAGTGTTCTGTACTTGTCTCTTGTTAGAGTTTGAGTAAAAAAGAAAAATAAAAAATCAAAGGAATCTTTCTCTAAATGTTTTGGATGAGTTCACATGGAATAAGAGAAAAGTTAGTTTGTATGATAAACTTTATGAAGTGATCATTATTCTGATTTTATTTGTCCCAGCAAAGATTGAAAAAAAAAAAATGATTCTATTTCTCCACTTACACAACTAGCATAAGCATCTCTTTCATTTGTGGTCTTTATTTTTCCATAATGTGGTGTGAACCAATGTAGAATTTGATACTACTTTCACAATGGAAACATGAACAAGCATAGTTGCATTTGAAGCAGAGAACAGAATAAAAAATGTGTGCAAGTTGGACCACTGAATTAATTGCACCAGATTAAAGAGGGGACCACACAATATCTGTGTAATTTTTTAAGCCTCAAAAAGCAGAAAGACAAGAACAACAACATGGTCTAAAGTTGCACCATTCATAAGATTATGTTATGCACTCTGCCAAACCAAAAATTAAGGAACATAGATTAATAAATTAACTACCCTTCATTCTAATCATGTACTATTTTCCACCTTTTGGCTTTTGGCACGGTTAAGGCTGTGTCTAGCACAGTTTTTACATTACAAAGGGTTTGCATGTCCAAAATATGTTTGATATTTTGCCTTAGAGAAGTTTCAATTTCAGTACAAAACATTTTTGATACTTAATAACAAAGAAAAGAGGTGGATCTTAACGTAATGTGGTGGTTCATGTAGGATTTTTTATGCAAACTGTTTAGCAACCCCACATTGTTTCTGTTCATGTTGTGGTATGGCCAAAAGACAGTTTTTCTATCAGTTTGTCCTGTTTATTGTGTGTAGCTTCTTCTTCCTGCCAAAACAAATCAGTGGGCTCAGACATTAATTTCCACATTTCATCTTGGATTGACTGATTGAACCTGTGTCTTCTGTGTCACTCTTTTTATGAGGGAAAGAGAAAAAGAAAAGGGCAACATGAAGTCATTTTCTTAAAGAAAAAGAAGATTCCTGTATCAGATAAAGATACAACAAACGTGAATGAACAATCAATAAACTCAACAATAAAAAAAGTTAAAGTTAAGTGGGAGAAAGCTGGTTGTGATGCTCATGAATTCAAACAACAAGCAGTTAATTTTGTCCATCACCCAATTTTCTTGATGCAAAGTATCAGCTTCTCTTCCTAAATACAATGTGTTTATGGTCTCTTTTTCTGGTTGCGCTTCTTCTTGTGCTGAGATCATGTGTGCTTTGCCAACTTGAAGGTATGTTTCCTTTAGTAGACAAGTCAAGGAGTTAGTTCTGAATTCTATTTCACTTCAAGCAACCATGTAATACAAAAACTAAAACTCATTTTTATGAACACAAATTCCTAAATAGAGTATGTTTATTTTGCAAAATATCATGTCTTTTTGAAAAGAGAAGAACAACATTTAGATGCAATCAGTTAAATGCTTTTATTTCTGTTTTCTAATTAGAAGTGAAGTTTTATCTTTGTAATCTGCACCATAGATGTTTGTATTAAAGCACAACACAAAAAATAACGATGTTGTTTGGCTCTAAATTTGTGAGATATTTGATTTGGATGCAGAGTTTATCAGTATTGACTGTGGAGGGACAAGTAACTACACTGATGAAAGAACAGGGCTTTCATGGATATCAGATTCTGGGATGATGAAACTTGGCAAGTCGGTGGAGGTACAAAATCCTAGCGGAAGCAAGGTTCAGTATCATAGACGCCGAGTCTTTCCAATAGACAGCAGAAAGTACTGTTATACACTTGGCTCTGAGCAGAGAAGAAGGTATCTGGTGCGAGCAACGTTTCAGTATGGTAGCTTGGATGATGGTGACACATACCCTCAGTTTCAGCTCTATTTGGATGCAACCAAATGGGCTACTGTGTCCATATATGATGCCTCAAGAACTTATGTGAAGGAAATGATCTTCAGGGCACCCTCAGATTCAATTGATGTTTGCGTGTGCTGTGCTACCACTGGCTATCCCTTCATATCTACCCTTGAACTAAGGCCCTTGAATCTTTCTATGTATGCCACAGATTTTGAGGGCAGTTTCTTCTTGAAAGTGGCTGCAAGAATCAACTTTGGTGCTCCAAGTGAGGATGTAGTCAGGTCTGGTACCCCCTCATACTATTTTATTTTCCATTTCTTCCAAAAGTTTTTGCCACAAAAATGGGGAGCTTCAAATATTTGACACTATAGAACAAAAAGCAATGGAATCTTTGTTTAAAATTTTGCATCACTCTTTACTTTGGCTTGAAAAAGGATCAATTTTTTTGGTGCCATCATCTTGATTTGTCTATTAACAAATATTTAACAGGTATCCAGATGACCCATATGATAGAATTTGGGAGTCTGATCTTATAAAAAGACAAAACTATCTGGTTGGGGTGGCCCCAGGCACTGAAAGACTTAACACAACAAAGAAAATAAAAATAGATACAAGAGAATACCCACCTGTTAAAGTGATGCAAACTGCAGTGGTTGGCACAAAAGGAGTACTTAGCTATAGACTGAACCTGGAAGACTTCCCTGGAAATGCTAGAGCTTATGCATATTTTGCAGAGATTGAAGAGCTGGCTAAGAATGAGACTAGAAAATTCAAATTGGAGCAACCTTACATAGCTGACTACAGTAATGCTGTGGTGAACATAGCTGAGAATGCCAATGGGACCTACACTCTTTATGAACCAAGTTATATGAACGTTAGTCTTGAGTTTGTGCTTTCGTTTTCCTTTGCTAAGACCCGGGATTCTACTCAAGGACCTCTTCTAAATGCAATGGAAATAAGCAAATACGTGCAAATTGCTTCAAAGACTGACAGACAAGATTGTAAGTTCCTAACAAATGTTATATTTGGCAAAATTTATCTTTTCTTGCAAAATAATTAGAGTTTGATTAAAGAAATTGCGTTGTTGTATTGACTGAACAGGCTGCTAACCACACTCTTATCTTACAGCGAATTTTGTAAATGCGTTTCGTTTCTTATTAGCTGGAAGTGCCCTGATGAATGAAGGTGATCCCTGTGTTCCAACTCCCTGGGACTGGGTAAATTGTAGTACAGCTACACCTCCAAGAATTACAAAGATGTAACACCTCCATACCTTTTCGTTGATGCTTCTTTTTTATGCTAACTTCTAATCTGGTGAAAATTGTCATTCTGTGAATGAAGTCATATCTGACAGCAGTATTTATGCACACAAGAGTATTGAATTGCAAAAGCTGGTATTATAGAATGGCAGATACTGGGATAATTATATTTGTAGAACCAAATAAGCAGAAACATGATTGAAAATGATCATAAAATGTTTCTATAGTTTGCATGACATTTTGCCATAGAGAATATTTACTGGAATTTCAAGCAGTACAAATATTTACTAATTGTTATAAGTTGTATTAGAAACCTGTCAAAAAATAATCTGAAGGGTGAAATCCCGCGGGATCTCAACAACATGGAATCATTGACAGAACTGTAAGTAAATCACCTTCAGAATAGAAGTGTTTTCTTTTAGATATTGTTTCTTTTGTAATTCATTATGTTTTCTTAGGTGGTTAGACGGGAACTTGCTAACAGGACAACTTCCTGACATGAGCAATCTTGTCAATCTAAAGATTGTGTAAGTTCTTTAGTTTCATTTATAAAATCTTTTATGGAAAGGTTGTGGTGGAATCAATATGTTGGAAAACACCATTCTATGTTTCTTTTTTCGTATTTTCATTTTTTCAACTAATGACATGCAGGCATCTAGAGAACAACAGATTGACTGGTCCAATACCATCTTACTTGGCTAGTTTGCCAAGTTTACAAGCACTGTATGCAGCACTTAATCATCCACTTTTATCATCTATATTTCGGGAATTTGAACCATTTCCCTAGTAACATAACCATGTTCATCTGTGGCAGGTTCATACAGAATAACTCTTTTAGTGGGGTAATACCATCAGGGTTACTGTCAGGCAAAATAGTTTTCAAGTAAGTATCCACATCAAAAACAATTTCTTTTCTAGTTTTAAGGTCAATTTATGTGAAGAAGCTAGACACTCAATTGAATTTGAATCAATATCAGTATCAATATGGTAGGACATTGCTTTAATATCTAGATTGAAGTAACTGATATTTATTTTTCTTCAAGCTTTGATAATAATCCCCAACTGCATAAAGGGAGCAAGAAGCATTTTCAGTTGATGCTAGGAATTTCTATTGGAGTACTAGGGATTCTATTAATATTATTCTTGACAAGTTTGGTTCTACTGCTTAATCTGCGGAGAAAAACATCTCGACAGAAACGAGATGAAAAGGGTAAGTCTACCAAGCCAAATTTGATGCTTCTAAATTGATAAATATGAAGTTCTACCGTCAAAGCATTCTTGTGCCTTACAGGTATTTCTGGACGCAGCAGTACTAAACCTTTAACTGGATACTCATTTGGTCGGGGTGGAAATATAATGGATGAAGGTACTGCTTGCTATATTACACTCCCTGAGTTGAAAGAGGCTACTAATAATTTCTCAAAGAAAATTGGCAAAGGAAGCTTTGGTTCTGTCTACTATGGGAAAATGAGTGATGGAAAAGAGGTGGCCGTTAAGACTATGACCGATCCATCCAGCTATGGGAACCAGCAATTTGTAAATGAGGTAGCATTTCCATAATTGAATTCTGAATGAGTTTTGGTTCAGTATAATCTGATGGGATTTTTAGCTTCTATAGATTTTTGGCTGCATCTGTTCAAAAGGATTGTGGTCCTTGAATTTCATTAACATGGCATTCTCAATATAAAGATACAACAATATCAATGCTCAAACACTTACGAATTGAACTATAAAACCTTCTCAACTCAACTCCAACTCAGGTCTAACTGCAGAAGACTTACTTTAGAATAAATAACTGAGGAGAACTGGAAGAATCTGAGAAAAGCTTAATTTTCAGCTCATTGATTGTAGAGTCACAAATGCAGGTAGCCCTCTTATCAAGAATTCATCACAGAAACTTGGTTCCTCTGATTGGATATTGTGAAGAAGAATATCAGCATATTCTGGTTTACGAGTATATGCACAATGGCACTTTAAGGGAGTACATTCACGGTCTAATTCCACACCTTTTGCTCATTTACTTACCTAGTTGTAAAAACTATGACATGATATGAATTCTAATGCTTTGACAGAATGTTCGAACCAGAAGAAATTAGATTGGTTAGCTCGCCTTCGAATTGCAGAAGATGCAGCTAAAGGTTGATTAATGACTAGCTTCTTGGTCACTCCACAAGTAATTTTATCTTTTCACTTCCAAGTTAACAGTTAAAGAGCGATTTTCTATTTCTGTAGGTCTTGAATACTTACACACAGGATGCAATCCAAGTATCATTCACCGTGATGTGAAGACAAGCAATATCCTCCTAGACATCAATATGAGAGCAAAAGTCTCAGATTTTGGACTCTCAAGACTTGCTGAAGAAGATCTAACACACATATCAAGTGTTGCAAGGGGAACTGTAGGTTACCTGGATCCTGAGTAAGCCATGGTTCTCATGTGTCTATGATCAACAAAATATCTTTTCTCCTTAAAACATTGATCTCAGGTTTTGTACCCCTCAACAGGTACTATGCAAATCAGCAATTGACTGAAAAGAGTGACGTGTATAGTTTTGGAGTTGTTCTCTTGGAACTCATATCAGGAAAAAAACCTGTATCTCCAGAAGACTATGGTCCCGAAATGAATATTGTTCACTGGGTACGTTAGCCTTTTCTCAACAATCCAAAGTTAAAAAATAGCATCAACAAAGTTTGCCATACCAGAAGCTGAAACATGAACATGTGCAACATGTGATTAAGAATCAACTAGTATTAATTTTGGCAGCTGATATAGCAAACACTTATCTGATGTGGCATGTCATATTTTCTTAGTTTACCACATGTTATCAAGTTAATCAAAATTAGTATAGTAAATCAATATAATATAGTGACAAACTTGCTCCAACAAAATCATTTGAAGGGATCAAAGTGAAAAGGTTGACTTGAGAGAATAAACAAAGAGCAAAAGATAAGATGATGGAACAAAAGTTCATTTTAAGCATCAATTTTTCTAGGAAGTACCTCTTAGAAATGTTGTTGCATACTTTGATGGGCAGCCCCACATGCAAATTTACGTGTTTTGCAGGTAAGATCCTTAATTCGTAAAGGAGATGTGATAAGCATCATGGATCCTTCCCTTGTGGGGAATGTGAAAACTGAGTCAGTTTGGAGGGTTGCTGAAATTGCCATGCAATGTGTAGAACAACACGGTGCCTACAGGCCAAAGATGCAAGAGGTGATTTTGGCCATACAAGATGCTTCTAACATTGAAAAAGGCACAGAAAGTCAACTGAAGTTATCTTCAGCAGATTCAAAGCCACAGTCTTCACGTAAGACTTTGCTTACAAGTTTTCTAGAAATTGAGAGCCCTGACTTGTCAAATAGTTGTCTTCCCTCAGCCAGATAAGTTCTCTATTTTTGCTTCACGTAATGGTGATTTTTGTAAATTGTTCATCGTTGTTTTCTTTTGCCTTTTCTCCATTGTCATAGTACTAATCTGTTAATACAGCGACACTATCAGTTGACTAATGCTGATATAACCTTCAAATCTTAGAACCAACCAAAGAAAATGTATTATTCTTTCTTACTCCGTATTTGACTACTAGTTGGAATTAACAAGTTATTTGGTTATATATGTAACAAGTCTTAGAAGTTTTTTATCTTAGTAAAAATAAGAAATTCAAACATCATATAAAAAATAAATATGGACTTAAGATTTTGAATTAGAGATAATGACAATCTCTTATATAAATTTAATTCATTTCTAATTGGGTTATGAACAAGAGTGATATAATTAAGGATAAAAAAATTGAACATCTTATAACAAAATCTCTTAAGTTTGAATTTGATTCAGATTTAATTATTGATGAATCTATATAAATCACTTCAAAAGACCCATCAACAAGAAACATGTCTTTTCTGGGCATAATGTTGAAGAAACATGAGAAGACAAAAAAAATTGAATAAATGAAAAGATTTAAAAGAATAAAAAAAAGTGAAATTTACCCGAGAGAAAATGTATAATTTAGTTGTTGAAAATGTCACTTCACTTGTTTTTAAGAAAATTATACTTAGACACAATTATATCCATTTAATACTTATTTTATTTAATAAAATATTATATAACATTAAAATAAATATCAAATAGTGGTATTAAAAGTAATTTTCTGCACCCCACAAGATCTAAAATCAAGCAAATTATCACATAACAGAAAAAACTCAAAAACTATAGATGAATTTTAAAATATCTTAATCGGTTAATTTACTTCTAAATAACTGTTTTAGATTTTGTTGATGAAGAATTCATGAGTTAACGTGTATTATACTGTTAGAAGAGTGACAGTGACATCTCTGGGTAAAAATATGAAATCAATAAACGCAACTTCCTTTAAAAGACTAAAAGATGACTTTAAATTGATTCATTGGTTTAAACTCGATTTAGAAAAAGGCCAATACAATTTATGTTTCTTGGAGTTTTTTTCAGTTAAAATCAACAAAAGTCAACATGTTGTCAGTATTCAGTTTCTCCATTTTTGGACCAAAATTTTACATTATTTTAATCATTTGAAGAGCTTGATTACTTGAAAATTAAAAAATTATGACCAATAATCCTCCCTCGTCGTTGTCGAATTAATTAAGCATGTTATATAGTTCAGGTATATCTAGAATAAGCTGTTTTATATCACATTATGAGCGTTCATTTGAAGAAGCTTGAATATTGTAATGTATTATACTAATCTTTATTAGAATAAAATAAACTATGCGTGGATTTGACTTTATTTCGATGGATTATACAGCACATAAACCTAATCTTGGAATCTAAATAAAATAAAATAATAATGTAATATAATGCTACTTACAATATTAATTGCTAGCGTAATACTTTCTATTTATTGAGCAGCCAAACCGTGCGTGTTACAAAAAAAATTAGGATAGGAAGCATAAATATAAAAAAAGGATAATGTACTTTTTTTTTTTACTACTGCTTGAATTCGGGTTGTTTGTATGAAAGAAATCTTCAGTTTTCATTTTTTTAATTTGAAATTATTATTTTTAATTACTAAGATGTGTTTGAAAGTAATAAATAATATTTATTTTACATTTGAATTTTTTTTACGTGTGGATCAAGTATTGACGTGTGAGAATACTCAATGCACATATGCCATTATCCGATGTTGTGTGGGATGTCTACGTCAACTTCTTATAAACAAAAATAAAATAGTTTATGAATGTCATTTGACAATAAAAAAAATAAAAATATTGATTTTAGATTTAATATAATAAAAAGTATATACAAACTTCTAAGTCGAAATTTACTTATTTTAAATGAAACCTAAAACATATTTAACTCTTCATTTTCATATAATGCAAACGGAATTCATGTTTGTTTTATTTCATTACCAAAACTATAGTTTGATGACACTACGTCTATGTTTTTATCATGTTATTGAACTTCTTTTGTTAAGAAATAATAAATTATTACAAAAAGAGCGAGAAAAAGAAGAAAAATAAGATAAAATATGAAGGAACAGTTAATATCCAAAAAACATTATCAAAATGAAATATTTTATTATAATATTTTATTTATCATTTTAATTATAAAATAAATAATATTTTAGTCCAATTTAGCGTATATAATGACATTTAATTTAAACAAGTTATCTTAAACAAAATAAAAATTCATTTCATAAAAAGATAATAAGCGGTAATAAACAATGAAAATGATTGACTAAACCCAATATTACCTTGAAGTTATTTAGTATGCATTGTTTTTATTAAATAAATTTCTGAAAATTTCTTAATTTAAATTATCTACACAACTTCACTAACAACTCCTAAAAAAATCTCTTTACCTATATATTTTTTTTAATATAAGAAGCACTTTATTGATTTATCAAGAGTGTCCAGGTTCACCTAGTTAATTTTGTTTAGTAAAGTCATAAAATAAAAAATTTATCCATAAATAAATTATTAAGTATAATTTATATTTACATATACTATCCACATATTTAAATATATATTATTAATTTCCTTTAGTGAATATATCAAAATAATCTATACATAATCATGGCGACATAATCTTTGAGTCTAAAATTATAGATCGACATAAAACTTTAATTTATTTATGAGTTTTTTTCCTAGATATTTTTTATTATGCGTTAAAGATGAAACTCTTAATCTATTATGGAGTCCATGCTTAAATTATTCTTCATATATATGTATATAAATTAAAATTAAAAAAACAGTAAGATAGGACAAGAGAAAACCCTAGATAAGTTAACCATGGGCATACTAGAACAGGACAGAGAAAGAATAAGAACATAAATACTTTGTCATGCTTGGATTCCTACCACAAATAGCCACACGGTTTTTATTTATTTTTTGCATAAATTGTAATATCAGTCAATTTTAATTTTCATCACGTTTTTATATTTTGTAATTTCAATATTTATTTTAAAAAATTACAACTTTTATTCAATTCTCAATTTATGTATAGAATATTAGATGTTTTATTTTAACTGTACAACTTTGCAAATAATTTGTTTTATTTTCAATTAAATGTTAGATCTAAACATATTTATTTAAAGTATCATTAAGAAATAACTTAATTAATTTAATATGAAATAGAAACAAATATATTTAAGAACTTTTTAAATATAAAGTCTAAAATTTTGAAATTAAAAATAGAAAATTAAAGTTGTGGGCAAAAGATAGATGGATATCGATTAAATTTAACCTAATTTTTGTTGTCAATAGAGTTTATTAAATAATATAATATTTAAATTGAGCATTTAATTAATTATTTTATAATTTTGTATTCATTGAAGTTACCTGGTCGTTCAACTGTTTAAATCTTTTAATCTGTCATTAAATTTACAACATTTAATTAGATCTAATCATCATATATTTTTTTGAGCAAATCTTTAAAGATTTTAACATTGTCATAAATTATTAGTTCTCTACAATTTTAAACTATGAAAACTAATTTGGTAACTCTTGTAAGTTTATAGAAAAGTTCAATTAGTATTTCTAGTTTAGGAATTTGTTCAATCTTTTTAAAAATAATCCATGATCATTTTAATGGTTAACCTATTTTGTATTTTTTATTGATTAAATGTCTTATCTATATTCTCTTACATACAAACCCAAGTTGTCTATTTTGTTGTGTGATGTCGTTTGTGTCGTATATCGTATGATTCTCGTTGTCTCGTAGTGATTATCGTAAGTATAGTGATAATCTCATCATGGGAAAAAACGCAATACGCAACGCATCGTTTCTGTTACGGCATTCCTTACCTCACCCACCGCAACACCCAAACACCGAAACCCAACCACACTCTCTTCAACTCATATATCCTCTAAAAAGCTTCAAACTTTGGGACACAACCCATCAAAAAACCTAGCCCTACTTTTTCTTCTCTCAATTCACCACTTCTCTTTCTTGGTTTTCGTTTTTTTAGGTGGGGATTAGGATAAGGGTCTTCATCGAAAATCTCATAACTTCTCTCTCTTTCTGTAACCTGTTCAGTTTTTTCTTTCTTCTGTGCTTCAGCTTTCCACAAAGTAAAGCCAAAGAGGGAAAGATGGCAATGATTCCGTACCAACTTTCCCGTTTACCTTACCACGATTCCCTCAAATTACTTGAGGCTGATATACAGCACGCCAATGCTTTGTGAGTCTAATATTTTTTCCCTCCCCTTTAAATTTTCTTCATCAATTCAGGAACTTTCCTTTTTGTATGTTTGTTTTGGGTACTAGGAAAAAAGTGGGTGGAAGAGGGTCTTCTGGTTATTGTTGATTATCCCCTTTAACAGTTTTCAAGTTGGTTAAGGAACATGATCAACTTATATAAATAGGGTCATTGAATTTGTTCCTCATGATAGGAATTTGCTTGTTTGTCACTGGTGAATTTGATTGTGATTATTTTTATTTTGGACTCGTTCTGAATTTGAATTGTGTGTTGTGCTGTCCTCTTCTAGGGCTGCTGCAATTCCCAGAGCCAAGGGTGGAACTCTTCTTCAAATGAAATTGGTTTATAATCAGTTCGCTCCTCTCCTCCTGTTGTTTCTACAATGGATGGATTGTTCTTGTGCAGGCTTTCTCCATAGGTATCTCAACCTCTTCCACATAATTATATACAAGGTATCTATTTCTTTGTGTTGATCCATTTATGTTTTACTGTTTTGGACAGTTTGGATTGTAATACCCATGTTTCATGTTTTTCTCTTGATGTTGTTGCTCTCATAATTTACAAGGTACACAATGATGGTAGATCAAACATGTCTACTCATGGAAGGAAGGCTACCATTGGGGACTTTTATGGTGCGTGAATGTTTGACTTTGAAAAAGAAAAACCTTTTTTAATTTTTAATTTTTTCTTTAATCAAAAGTAGAATCGGTTTGTGGCTGTCATCCATTGGTGACTATTCTCATTGTTTATGTTATCACAAATTGAACTTTCAGCCGTTATATTGCCATCTCTCCAACGACTTCATGGGAGTTTGGAGAAGCTAGAGGCTCTTGAAGAAGGACAATCAAGCATAGAAGGTTCAAGTTATGGCAATAAGTTGATTGAAGCAAGTGGAAGACTAACCAATATTGATTTGCAAAGAGAAGATGAATGTGGAATTTGCTTGGAGCCTTGCACCAAAATGGTTTTACCTGGTTGCTGCCATGCCATGTGTATTAAATGCTACCGCAAGTGGTAAACGAAATATTTGTTCATACCCCATATGATCAAGTTTCAATTTTTGATGCCATTTCCAATGGTTCATCATTTTTTGACGCCTGTGCTGGACTTTTTCCGTTGCAGGAACAGAAAGTCAGAGTCTTGTCCCTTTTGTCGTGGCAGCTTGAGGAGGGTTAATTCAGAGGATCTATGGGTACTAACTTGTGATGATGATGTTGTTGATGCTGAAACAGTTTCTAAAGAGGACTTGTTGCGGTTTTACCTCTATATCAGCAAGCTGCCCAAAGATCACCCAGATGCACTTTTCCTAATGTATTATGAATACCTCATTTAATTTTCTATTGAATAAGAACAAAGAAAAATGTACAGATAGGAAGTTCCGGAATACAAATGTGAATAGAGTCTGGTTCAAAAAGAAACTACTATGGTAATCTAATCACAGTTGTTCTAGTAAGAGATATTTCTGGTTTTTTGGCCCAGAAAAACCATTCCTCTTACTCCTGTGATGTATCTCCATTGTAGACATTGTTCTTGCAATTAACCTGGAATCCCTTGTTTGAAGGATCCATTAAGCTAAATATTATTGTATCTTGTTTCCACAGACTGATGTTGAGAAAATGATTCTGCTCTGTGTGACTGTAATGTATGTTGGAAATGAGGAAAATATAATTGAGGCCAAAGTTTGTGTCAAGTTTCTCTAAAATTTACAAGGTTCAATTTTAGTTTTTATTTTTATTTTTTATATTTTTAGTTTCTATTAGATAATACTTAAGAGATAAAATGTTACTAAAAATGGATAAAAGGAATCAGAGAGATGCAACATATATTTTATTTATTAATTGAACCATAACAAGTGGAAGTTTGCATAACAAGTAATATTTTTTCTTTCGTTATTTTGTGTATTGAAATTTAGAAGTATGTATGAAAAATTAGGAAAATACATTTTCCACTTTTATTAAGACAACCTAAATTGCCAGCATAGGTTGGGTTTAGAATGAAACAATGTACTATGATTGATTAAATCTCTGATACCATGTCTGAATCATGAATTAATCTTCTTTAAAAGCTTAAGCATTTAGGTGAGGAAAGGTAATGACGTGTGGTCTTTGAAATTTTGCACAAAAGTTTGAATTGATATTTATTTTGTGCAACAGTACATATTTAATGTTAGTCTTGGTAGAAGGTGGAAATGATATAACTTTTCAAATCGACTTTTTATGCTAATTAGTTCCTTGATTTTGTAGGTTTCAACTTAATCTATATCTTAAAATGATTGTAATAGAATGTATTTGAATATGATATGGAGGCTTATATCATAACTGAGTTTAGGTATAAAAAAATGGGCCATCAAGTTTGATATATTTGACATGGGACCTAACCCTATTATCATTATTATAATTAAAGGTGACTTAATGTCTTATTATTATCTGATATGATGGAATTATATTGTGTGTTAATTAGTATTAGGGTATACTAATTAATTTTGGAGAAGTATTGCATACCAGTCAATACAATCCATTGAAAGCAGATACAAGAGCAGTTACAAAAAACGGAAAAAATATAATAAAAAATAAATAAAGAGAGGGCAAAGTCAAAAGAAAGTGTGTAATAATAAATGACAGGGAAACAAACACAGCCTTGGCTAACGAAACGCTTGTTTAATTTACATTTAAAATTAATTGACAATTATAGTTAGGGATGTCTTGAATTATGATTTTAAAAGATATTTTGTGCTTTATAAATGTCAGTATTATCAGATAACTCTAAGAAAAATCGTGAAACTTTTTTAGATTCGTTTCTTTTTCTATTATTTACTAGATTCGGTTTAATTTAATTAGGTTTTAAAATTATTTTTAAATTTAGATATTTTTAATTAAATTTTTATTAAAAAATTTATTTTACCGAATATTCAAAATTTTTATATTTTTAAATTAAAATATTCCTATTTGACTTTATAATCAAGTAAATGTTGTGTAATTGTTATTGCTTATATGTTTTTATAGATAAAAAGGATATTTAGTTAAGTTTTAAATTCTTTATAAGTTTAAATATTTTTATTTAAGTTATTATTAAAATTTATTTATTCAGTATCTAAAATTTTTATTTTTTCATTCTTTAATTAAAATGACATAATCATTTAATTCTGTAGTCTTAAATAATCCAACACGAAATTGGATAGTAAAAAAAAATAAATCACTACAAACTTTGATTGTAAAAATAACAAAATTCGAGAATTTTAATTATTTTTATAAGAAATAATATAATTTATTTTACAGATTAAATAATAAAACAAAATTTAAATCAATATAGAGACACAAAAATATGATATTTAATAAGAAAAGTCAGGATTTTAATATTTTTGTGTATGTGTAATTAAAGTTTAGAGTTTAAAAGTCAAACAGTCACATTAGTTCAATTGATTATATACACTTAATTGTAATATACAAATTTTAAACATTTAATAAAATGAAATTTTTAATAAAAATTCATCCAAAATATTCAAATTATGATTACTTCAAATTTAATTTAATCAATTATTTCTATTTATTTGTAACCTTTAGTATTTTATTAAAGATAAGATTTAGGACTTTCTCTCCGAGAATTGTGCTGTGCTTAATTTTTAGTGTTTAAACTTTAATGGATAATAATATACAAATCTTCATATTCATAATATAGCATCACGTTCAACTAATTAACTATTTAATAAAAACATACCTATTTTAATTTTATTAATTATTGTAATTTTAATTTTTTTCCAAAACAGTCACAAAATTCTCTTAAATCTTATAAACTTGTTATTTTTTTGAAATATCTTACTACATAAAGTGATTAAAATGTAATTAACTTATAATTCATAGAAAATTAGAAGCCGACGTTATCGTTTTTGAGTGCGAAAAAAACAGAAGAAGGTCAACGACGAGTCTCGCAACACAAAACAGTTTCAGGATCTGTAGTATCAATCCAAAACTATAATAATAACAAAATAAAAATTAATAAATAAAATCTGCTTCTAAATTTTATTAATTTTCTTACAATCCGAAATTCGTCGTCTTAACTAACAGGTATGCATTTACAGTTTGTCTGGCTTTCACTCTTCCATTTCAGGTTTTTTTAGTCAATTTCATTTTAGGGTTTCAAATAAAAACAAATGTTCAAGCTCATTTGCTTGCTGTTAGATTGAATCGATTTTGTTTGCATTTAATTGGTTTTATTTTTGTTGAAGTTATCTTTTGTGTTATTTTTTTTTTTTTTGTTGAAGTTTTTTTTTTTTTTTTTTTTTTTTTTTTTGAAGGGAATAGAAATTGCAGATCCGAATCTCGTTCGGAGTGAGGAATTTGAATGCTGAGATGTCTGAGAATCAGGTAGCGGAGCTGGTTTCGGAAGCGGATTCGGATTCGGGTTCGGGTGGTGGTGTGGTGAACGACCAATCAAATGTGGATACCGAATCAAACACTGGTTCAAATCAAGACGAGGTACTTATTGGTTACCAATTGTTTGTTACCTGAGCTATGAAAATTGGGCAATGCCGAACACTGATGGTTTTCTATTCATGTGAGTGAAGCAGGGAGAGCGTGTTGATCTCAGGGATCCTGATGATGAAAAATCTGCAGAGGATACTGCCAGGGATGACATGTTTGTTGATTGTCCTGATGAGTTAACGGGGCAAAAGGATGAAGAAGTTGCAACTGAGAAAAATGAAGATGACGGAACGGATGAAAATGAGCAGAGACATTCTGTTGAAATGGGCAATGGAGTGGGGGATGGTCACTCCCCAGTCCAGCTGGAGAAAGCTGATGCTGAGAAAGAACGGATTTTGCAGGAATACCAGGTTTTCCGTTTGTATTAAGAGTAGTTTTAGCTAGGAGGGGTTGAATTTTGATGTGAAGTACTCATTATTTCTTTTTTGCTTTGGCAGGAAGAAAGGCAAACTGTTACACAGGGAGTGCTTGATCTTCATTGTCAGCTAAAGACTCTCACTGGCAAAGAGAATGAAACTGAAGTTGGAGATAGGGAAGTGAGTGATTTTCCGGTGAGGGAGATGATAAAAGAATGTTTGGAATTTGTGAACAGTGCTTCAGAAGAACGGTCAAACAGAGAAACCACTATAAGTAATCTTCTCGAACAGCTGTCTACCAGGGACCGTGAGATAGAGGATCTTAATACAAAGCTTGCTCAGTTAATGGTATCTAATGACAATTTTCAGGTTTCAGCTCAAGCTCAACTTGAAAAGGATCGTAATATTGAGAATTTGATAGATAAGACGATATCCTCTCTTGCAACAGTTGTCACTCAAGAACAAGTATTGGATGGTTCTATTAGTGGGAAAATAGTTTATATTGAAGAAGGCACTACGCATTTAATTGGAATGTATAATCAGATTCTTTCTGAAATTTATCAACTTGGGCAATCCTTCTCCGAGGTGGGCTTGGATTCTAAAGAGCAGGATTATGGGAACATACTTGCTGGTGCTTATGGTGGGTTACTGGAGCTCAAAAGAAAGGAAACAGAAGTGGTTGAAAAACTGGCTCAGTTAGAAGATGAAAACCGGAAATTGGTTGATGAGCTTGATAAGGAAAAGGTGATGATAGGGACATTAAATACTGAACTAGGAAATTTGAAAACAGAACTTGAGCAGGAAAAGGTTAAATGTGCTAATACGAAAGAAAAGCTTAGTATGGCTGTGACAAAAGGAAAGGCATTGGTACAGCAGCGGGATTCGTTAAAGAAGTCTCTGGCTGATAAATCCAGCGAGCTTGAGAAATGTTTGATTGAATTGCAAGAGAAGTCAGTTGCACTCCAAGCTGCTGAGCTTGCTAAGGAAGAGTTGGCCAATAGTGAAAATATGGTTGCATCCCTACAGAACTCATTATTAGAAAAGAATGCAATTTTTGATCAAGTGGAAGAAATCTTATCTGATGCCAAAGCTGATGAACCTGGAATGTTTGATGTGCCAGAGAAACTCAGATGGCTTGCAGATGAGAGAAATACACTGAAGGAAGCCTTCATAGAGTTATGCAAATTGAAGGAAGCTCTATCTCTAGTGGACCTACCAGAGCCTGTTTCATCATATGATTTGGAATCACAAATGAATTGGCTTGTGGATTCTTTTCTTAGGACCCGGGACATAGTGGACACTCTACAGGAAGAAAATTCCACAATCATGGAAGCATCCCGTTACAATATTGATCAGTTGAGTGTTTCTCTTTTGCTGGAATTGCAGGAAAAATATTACCTTCTGTCAGAATTAACTGATTTGAAGTTCAAATATGACGAGCTTTTTGGCAAGAACTGTCTGATTTCTTTGGAGAAGGATCAGATAGTCAATATGTTAGTTGATCTTTGTGGTCTGAACAAGGAAGATGAAGGGATTGACTATTCCAACACTTCTGTGATCATCGACATATGCTTTCAAATTCTAAAAGGCCAGAGTGGTCCCCCCTTCTCTAGAGCATCTAATATTGATTCTGAGTTGTTTGAAAAGATTCAAAGTCTCTTGTACGTTAGAGATCAAGGTTTAATACTCTATGAAGATATACTGGAAGAGGAGATGCTAATTAGATCAGGTATGAATAAGCTTTCAGAAGAATTGAAAGTGGCATCTGAGGAAATTATAACACTGAAAGAAGAAAGGAGTTCTCTGCAGCAAGATCTTGATCGATCAGAGGAGAAGACTGCCATGCTTAGGGATAAGTTGTCCATGGCAGTTAAGAAAGGCAAGGGGCTGGTTCAAGACAGGGACAATCTAAAAGGTCTTCTAAATGTAAGGAACTCAGAGATTGAGCAGTTGAAGGTTGATTTGCAGAAGCATGAATCTGCTGTTTCTGAATACAAGGATGAGATCAACAGATTGTCCAGTGACGTGGAAAGCATCCCAAAGCTGGAGGCTGATCTTCTGGAAATGAAAAGGGAGAGGTATCAGTTAGAACAGTTCTTAACGGAGAGCAATAACATGTTACAGAAAGTGATGGAGTGTATTGATGGTATCATTCTTCCCGTTGAGCCTGTTTTTGATGAACCAATAGAAAAGGTGAAGTGGCTTGCTGGTTATGTCAGTGAATGCCAAGATGCTAAGGTACACATTGAGCAAGAGTTGCAGCTAGTGAAGGAGAATGCCAGTATACTTGAAATTAAAGTAGCTGAATCACAAGCCACTGTAAAATCCCTTGAACGGGAATTATCATCTTCGGATGAAAGTGTTTCTCAACTTGCTGAAGAAAAAACAGTACTAGAACATCGGAAGGCAAAAATTGAGGAAGAGTTACAGAAAGTTAAAGAAAAAGTTGCTGAGGTTTGTAGTACCAATAAGTCACTTGAAGATGCCTTATCAGAAGCAGAAAAAAATATCTCTGTTCTTTCTGTAGAGAGCGAGCAGGCTCAAGCTAGCAGAGTTGCTGCAGAAAGAGAGTTAGAGAGTTTTAAAGATGAAGCAGCCAGTCAAGCAAGCAAACTGGCAGAGGCCAGCAGGATCATAAAGGACCTAGAAGATAAACTATATCAGGTTGAGGGTAATAAGAAGTCACTTGAAGATGCGTTATCCCAAGCAGAAAAAGATATTTCCATTCTTTCCGAAGAGAAAGAGCAGGCTCAAGTTACCAGAGTAGCTGCAGAGAGAGTGTTAGAGAGTTTTAATGATGAAGCAGCCAGTCAAACAAGCAAACTGACAGAGGCCAGTAGGACCATAAAGGATCTAGAAGATAAACTATATCAGGTTGAGGGTACTAATAAGTCACTTGAAGAGGCGTTATCACAAGCAGAAAAAGATATTTCTGTTCTGTCTGAAGAAAAAGAGCAGGCTCAAGTTAGCAGAGCAGCTGCGGAGAGAGCGTTAGAGAGTTTTAAAGATGAAGCAGCCAGTCAAACAAGCAAACTGGCACAGGCTAGCAGGACCGTAAAGGATCTAGAAGATAGACTGTCTGAGGTTGAGGGTAATGTCAATTTATTGACTGAAAAGTATAATGCTGATCAAGTTCTCAAGATTGAGATGGAAAATGAATTGAAGAAGCTGCGAGATGAAGCTGTAAATCATGCCAACAATTTGGTAGGTGCCTCTGAAACTATAAAATCACTGGAGGATGCATTATCGAAGGCACAAGATGATGTTTCTGCCTTAGAAGATTCAAATAAAATTGCAAAGCAGGAGATATCTTCACTTGGTTTGCAGTTAAATTCATGCATGGACGAGTTAGCTGGAAAGAATGGCAGCTTAGAAAGCAGGTCCTTAAAGCTCATTGGACTCCTTAATGATCTTCAGGTGCTCATGAAAGACACTACTCTAATTCCCAGAATAAATCAATTCTTTGAGAGGAAATGTGAGACCCTGAAAAATATGAATCTCGTTCTCAACAAAATTAGAGATAATGTTGCCTTGACTGCAAAGGACTCAAAGGGACAGCTAGTGATGGAGGTAGTATTGTTACCACCCTCTTTTGGTTGTTATTGTTGTCTCCTATTCCGTATTGAATACTTAATTAACCTGTGCGAATATGATGTCCAAGTCTTCTGACCAGTAACATATATGTATCCACATATAATTGAAAAAGTTAATGGTGATTAATGCATGTGTTGATTAGAAAATTACACAGGGCTTTTGATATCAAATGTGCTGTTTCAAATCTTTTCATTCTGTTGAATCATTCTCTCTGCGTGTGTGTCTATTGTTGTTTTTATTTTGTTAATGTGGTTTTGTCTATATTTTTTTCTTAATGTGTTGTTTGTGGTGTTCCAGGAAAATCCACTTACGAGAAAAACATTCTTGGATGGTCCTCAAAATTTTGAATTTGAACTGGACAACACAGAGATTGATGGTGCTGACATTGACACCATAATCTCATCATTTGGAAAGATTGTGAAAGGATTTGGGTTGAGAAACAAACACATTGCTGATAAGTTTGATGAATTTTCAGATTGTATGGATGAGTTTATTTCTCCTCTCCATGAAAAACTATTGGAAACAGAGACCATCTCGGAGACTATTGTTCAGAACATGGAAAGTATGAAAGAAGAAGCAAATACCATGGAAAAATTGAAAGAAGAACAGAAAAATATTATTGCTAGTTTACAAAACGATATCAGTGTATTGCTATCTGCATGTACTGATTCTACCATTGCACTTCAGAGTGAAGTTGACAAGAATCTCGGGCAGCTAGACTCCATTTCTGAGGTTGAAAAGTTAAACCTTGAAGCAGGTGTGCAAGAGGATCATCATAAGAACGGTAAATACGTGGAGGCCACACATAAGTTGATTAATGCTTCTAGAAAAGCTCAAACTTTGATTAGACAGTTTGAATGTAGAAGCGAGCAGTTAGATCTAACAATTGAAGATTTACAGAATAAATTGAAAGAAGCAACGGTTGCTTTTGAATTAGTCACAGATGATAGAGACTTAAATAAAAACAGAGTTTCGCAGCTGGAGTCGGATATTCAATCACTGCAAAGTGCTTGCAGTGAGCTTAAGGATAAGTTACGGAGTTATCATGTCCTAGAAGAAAAATTGGAGGAAAAAGAGTCTGAGATTTCATCGATGCAAAATGTTTTGTTGGCTAAAGAAGGTAAAGAAATTTGAAATCTTTCTTAACCGTATTGGATTTTATTTAATTTCATATATTGATTTAATTTCAAATCTTCATTTTCCATTGGCAGAAAACTCCCTCCTTACTTCATCTCAAATTAGAGATCTCTTTGACAAGATAGATAGGATCAAAATCCCTATTGTAGAGTCTGAAGATGACTTGGAGCTACCTACTTCAGCCCCTATGGAAAAACTCTCATACATTATTGATAGTATTACTAGGTTGCATAATAAATTAAACTCTCTGTCTCATGATAAAGAAAAGCTGCAGTCAATCCTTGAAACGAAGGATCTTGAAATTAAGGATATGAAGGAGGAAGTTAAACAACTCAATAGAAACTGTGAAGATGCAAAATTGCTCAAGAATGAATTGTCTGAGCACACCTATGTATTAGAAAAAATTATGAATATTTTGGGAGCCAGTGAATGGGTAAATAGGAAATCTAAAGGTTTGAAGGAATTAATACCAGCATTGGAAAAACATATTATTGCCATTATTTCAGAATGTGATGATTCAAAATCCAAGGCCCAAGAACTTGATATTCAGTTAGTTGGAAGTCAGAAGGTTATTGATGAATTAACAACCAAGGTTAAACTACTTGAAGATTCTCTTCAAGATAGGACTTCTCTGCCAGACATTGTCCAGGACAGGAGCGTATATGAAGCATCCTCCATACCGACTGGGTCTGAGATAACTGAAGTTGAAGAGGTGGTCAATTTTAACCTTGTTTTCTAAGCTTATAATTCTTACATAATGTGATATTAGAATTGGATCTGCAGGGATATTTAAGTTCAAATGTTTAATGACTCATTAAAAACATATCCTGCTATTCTTTTCCTGGCATAATATTGATGGTTTAATGTGTCTTTAGTTAACACCTTGTCTTTATGAATTGCTCCTGAAATATGACAAGTAGATATGTCTATCTACCGCTGCCATATTCTTTTTTTCTTGAAATAAGTGAGGATGAGCTAGAAGTTTGTTTTGAAGGGTAATTTTCCCCCTTCACATACATATATTGGATATTCATCTGATTCTGACTGACCATGTCTTGCTTTTTCTTTTATCGATTCATTTATATTATGATGCAATCTCCAATTATGTGTTAAAGTGATTAAGGGAAATGCATATGTTAAGTGTTTACTTCTTAACACAGGGTTCATCACGTGGCATGAAAGCAATATCCCCTGTCCCATCAGCTGCTCATGCGCGGAATATGCGAAAAGGATCTACTGACCATCTTGCACTTGATATTAGTATGGAGTCTGATAATTTGATTAACAGGGTAGATACGGATGAGGATAAAGGTATTTATGAGCTTCTCATTATTGTGAATTTCTTGATTTGAAAATTTGAAGACTTAATTCTAGGTTACTTTGCAGGTCATGTATTCAAGTCTCTAAACACTTCTGGATTTGTACCAAAACAGGGAAAGCTCATTGCAGATCGTATTGATGGACTCTGGTAAAATTGCTATTTTCTTTTACTTTTTTAAACCAATGGTAAAGGAAGAGTGTTTTAAGGCTACATATATTTGGAATTATTTAGAAAAAAAGAAGTTACCTTTATCCTAGTATCAAATTCAAATCACCATACACTGACATTTTCTTTTGAAAAAAGGGATTAATTTTTTTTTCAAAAACTCTATTTTAGTAATGAAGGTAATTCAGCCTTAAATAATTGAATTCATTTATTGGCGTTGTTTAGTTTGTTTAAAGATAAAACTGCTGAAATAACTTAACAAGAGACAACTAAATGTATTTAGTAGCATTGTGGCTACTACTTTTAAATAAAATCATTAAATAGTTTGGTTGTAAATTCCTATCTCTATTATATTAATGCTAATAGTTCCTTTTAATTGAACTGAAGTACTTTGAATGAAAGCATGTTCAGAACTACAAATTTAATGTTTTTATTGATTACAACTGAGAATACAACCCTATTTTTGCTGTTGCAAATTTCCATTTATTTTTAATTTTATCAAAAAACACTCATAAACAGGAATTTGATTTCCCTATGCAGGGTATCTGGTGGTCGAGTTCTCATGAGTCGTCCTAGAGCAAGATTAGGACTCGTTGGTTATTTGCTTATCTTGCATATCTGGCTGCTGGGGACGATCTTGTAGAAAAGTTGAGATCAAACCTACCTGGACTGCTGAACATTGTATGTCCGGCGTCGGCAAATTGTATTATAGATATAAAATTGTCTCTTTTTATTCAAGTTTTCTTTTTGCTTCTTAATGAAGCCTAACCTGTTTTTCTCATGTCTCGTCAAATCCACTATTTGTTCTCTGGAATCACATTTTAGGGATTCAGAGATTCTGATCTTCAATATCTGGGCTCATTTTTTGACAGTTTTTTTGAAAAAACGAAGCCCCTTCGTTGTATTGACCTGCTATAGTTTCAATATTAAAGTATGTTAGGTAGGTGATTTTTTTTCATGCCGATGTAATAAAAATGTAGAAAGATTTTAAGGTTGATTCGTTTATACAGTGACCAATTGAAGGATAACTCTACTCTCTTGATGGAAAACTTAAATATGTGACTTTGTATGTCTTCATTTTACGAAGGAAAGCTCAAATTTGTTTATGGTCTACTTTATGTTGTCTCAATTTAGTATATGGTAATACACACATCTCAATTTAGAGAAGGGAATACACACATCGCCCTCCTCAAAAACCTGTGGTTTAGGACCAAGGTCGTGGGATCTTTCTTCTGATAAGCAAATGATGCAGCATGAATAGCCTCTTTAGATGGCACGGTGCAGCAAGATTACAAGAAAATGGCACATTACCAATCATTAGTGTCCTTCGCTAAGGGGAAGACGGTGAATGGTGAGGAGGGGCACGGATGAGCAGGAGCGAGGGTTGTGTCTAATAACGTCTTCTCCCGTTAGCCATGCAGTAAGGGTGAAGACACTACTTCTGGTAGGTAACTTAGTACTGTTATACGAGGAAGATATATTCACACCCCCACCTAGTTACAACGGTAATTTTTTTAGTTAAAAAAAAAATTATAATTATAGTATTTATTTATTTTTATATATCGCTCAACTCAACTTTGGAACTTTAAACTCTTGTATTTCAAATATGTTAACTAATACTTAGTTGTGAAGATATAATTTTTGGAACAAAACATAATTTACTGTAAAAATAGTCCGATGTTATTTTACAACGGAGACAGGGTTTTGAAAATAATAATTATTGAGTATATGATTAGTCAGATGTTATTTTACAACGTAAACAGTGCTTTGAAAATAATAATTATTGAGTATATGTTTAGTCAGATTTTATTTTAAAAGGCAGATGTTATTTTACAACGGAAACAGTGTTTTGAAAATAATAATTATTGAATATATAAATCATATACTCAAATAAGATTGATAGATGACTAGAAAAAAATCAGTTTTAGTAATTTCAAATAATTTTGAATGACGAATTTCACTCTTATTTCTCATTATTATTTTTAATACATATAAGGATTTATATTATAAGATCTAGGTTAGGAAACAAACGTTCGAATAATATCACTCCTCTTCAAGTTAGTTAAAATCCAATATGAATAAAAAAAAAGTAAAAGATGCAATGTCTTAAATTTGTTTTATTTTAATTAAAATTAAAATTGATTTTATTTTATTGAAATTTATAATAACATCAAATTTTAATTACATTAAATTTTAATTAAGATTAAATTTGAAACTCAATACATTAATTAAAAAAATCTAAAAAAGTGAATACAATCGGAAGATCAAAATTACAATTTTAAATACGTTTATCATCCAAGCATCACTATCTCCCGATAGAAAAAATTGACAGAAAATAAACATATTTTAATGTTAAAACAAAAAGAATTCAGAAAGAAGACAGCTCAAAGTTACGTTTTTGTTTTGTTTCTTAGTAAAAAGTTAATTGTTATTTTGTAACGGAAACAGGAAATGGAAAAGGGACAACATTTGGTCTGTGCTATAGTTAACAAAAAAATGTGCAGAATTAAATAAACCGTGTTTTGGCTGAGTTGGCCATTGAAACCCTACAGCTAATATTCGTTGCACTTCCTTCTACCGTTTATAAAATCCCATGCATTTCATCCCTTCTCACATTCATCTTCTGTGTCTCTTCATTTTCTTCAACTTTTCTGCCTTTGTTCAAATATCACTCGGCTTCAATCTCTTCATGGCTTCGGTATGATTTCTTCTTCTTCCTCAGTTCATTTTACTATGCATTGCATTGCATTTATGTCATTCCTAACATCATATAACTTGTCACAAATGATAAAAAGAAAAAAAAGACAAAATTCCAATTTTACAATGATATGTTGTACCATGCAAATGTTTTGATAGAATTTATCTGATAAAATGCAGAAGTAAGAATCAATGTTGTCCATAGCCATTTTCTTTTCTTTTTTTGTATATATTGTTGTTCTCTTTGTTGCTGTGGCAAAAGCTTTGACCAATTGATAATTTGTTTTAGTCATATATGCATTTTTGTACATGCAGTATGATCAACAACAAGGGAAGCCTTTACCCAAGTTTGGGGAATGGGATGTGAATGATCCTGCTTCGGCTGAAGGATTCACTGTTATATTCAACAAAGCCAGAGATGAAAAGAAAATTGCCTCAGTATCAGGAAGATTCCCTTCTCAGCGAAGACATGATTCTCGAAAACGCAAGCCTCAAAAAAAGTGCAAGAGTACCTCTAATTCAAAGGTACATTATTCATTCCTAACTCACTTCTAAACCTCTTTAAACTCAGGTTTTTATGGTCTGACATATACCCATTTTAATTTTTTGCATGAAAAACTGATAAAAACGTTAAATTTATCAGATGGAAATTTCAAAGATTATGAGAATCTTAGATGGTGTATTCTGACATATATCCATTTTAACAACAAGGAGTTCCATTTAATGCATATTCAATTATCTGATTATGATATTTGTGTGCATTCTGAGCTGAACTATGTGCATTTTTTTGGTGCAGAAAAAATGGTTTTGCTTTGGCCCTTAGAGAAGGATAAGGAGATGTTCATTGTGGGAAGAAGTATTGATTCAAAATGTTATTGTGACTTGAATTTGTTCCGAGAGTTGGGTGAAGTGAATAGTGCAGTTGCCTCAATCTTGGTTTAGTTGTTTCATGTATTGGATTGTGTGCTATTTATGAAAAGCAACATACCAAAACTATTGTAAATACATGAATCAATGTCAATCTTTTTGCACGCAATAAACCATATATATACATATACATATATACATATATATGATATATTACCCTTATTTTTTTTATGATATGATGGTGTTTTTATTGGTAAACTTTCCCAATTTTTACTTTTTAATATACAAAATATCTTTATACAGGCATCTTCCATTAATAATTTAAATGAATGATGTGTTGAAAAGTTGAAAGTGATGATGGATTTTTATTTTTTTCAAAACCCATCATTATTATATAAATTGATCACGTAACGTTTGATCTACCTAGAGCGAGCCATGCTTGATTAAATATGATACTGAACACGTGTGCTTCTAGATGAAACACACACACACATATATATATATATATATATATATATATATGATACAAGACAAAAGTTAAAGTACAAAGAGATTAGCATTTTTAGTGTTTTTTTTTTTAATTTGAAAATCAAAACTTTATCTCTCTTCAACTTCTATTGTAGAGTTACTGAAAGCAAATCTTAATTTTATTTTAGTTAAATGATAACATCAAAATTAAAACATTATATTAATTTTTTATTTTAAAATTAACTATTCAGACTAACTGACATCAATAGTTTCTAAACTTTTCATTAATTCATATTATATATTAATCAAAAAATAATTTACTCTTTTATACTAATAAAAGGTATTATTAAAAGCTCAATTGGACGTCTAACAACCCTTTCAAATTCCACAAATTCACCTCTGATTTATACTTTTTTTTTTAAATCAAATCAAATTAAGTCTATAAAATTATTTTACATTATAAACGATTTTCTAACTAATTACCCTTTAATTAGAAAAACATTGAAAACATTCTATTAGCCACTCCTAGATATTAAATTTTAATACGATACTCGTAAAGTTTTATACTTTACTTTTTTTTCTTTATGTATATATATAAATTAATTAAATATTAAATAGAATACAAAATTATAAATGATAAATAAGAAGTTAATGTTGTCGTAAATTTTAAAGATAATACTTAAATAGAAGAAAAAAAAATAACAAATGCTAAACTCAAAAAATACAAATTTTATATAAATCTACTTATTTTAAATTTAGAAGAAGTTGTTTATAAATCAAAGAAATATGTTTATATAAGTCACTTTTTCAATTTTATAAATTCTATTTTCAATTTAAGTAACTGGTGTTACCTGTATGAAAATAAATATTTTTTAAAAAGAAAGAAATCTAGTAATATATAAGAATGTTTATGAAATGATTGTTTTCAAATTAACAAAGCATAATTAATTATGAAAGTGTGGTGTAGGGTTGAGTATGAAGATTTGGTAAGATTTTGATTTTATATTTTCCGTACAAGTCAAGCTCTTTAGCACTTTGATTGGGATTTGTCAATAAAACAATAATTCTTAAAAACAGTGTCATATAACTCGGGAAATTCCGAAGCAAGGAAGCAAATTGTGGTGAAACAAACATCACGTGGAAGTGAAGGACTGTGTTGACTGCATAATTAAGGAGGAACAGAACAGAACAGGAAAGTGGCAGCTTCGATTCAATGCAACTGTTTCAACTCTGACCTCTGAATCTGCAGATTGTAACTGTCAAATGAAATCAGAATGCCGAGCTGTGCCGTCAAAGGAGGTTGCCCCACAGACTACATAGCCATTGCTCTATCCATTCTTTCCTTCACTGTGTAAGTTTCTCTCTTTGCCCCTATTGTGCCAAATTGGCCACTTTACCTGCTTGATCTTATGACCCTAAGAGTTTTGAACCTCACTAACAAGTTATAATCTTATTATTCATATACCCTTTTAGTTTCCCACCAACCCCATGAAGCAAAATTGCTTCTTTCCCCCTACCTGATCTGCTTACTGACTAAAGGTGTTTCCTTGGTGGGACTCTCTTTGATGATTCTGTGATTCCTGTGTTGGGTGTTTTAGTTTGTTCTTTAGTCTCAGCTTTAGATATAAGTAAAGACTGTAATTACTTTTATGATATAAAAAAATTTCATAAAATTGTGTACTAACTTATTTGAGCTTATTGTCAAAATCATTTTGGAAGTGGTTACAAAGAAGTTTGTCTAAACAGATCATATGTGACAGTTGTTTTCTTATGCATTTGGTTTTGGTTGGCTTCTATCTATCAGGCTTCTCTTATGGTCCATATTTCCCTTCATAGTTCACAAGGTTCCTCGTACCAAAGGCAGTGGCTTCTGGATACCTGTAATTCAAGTTGCTGCCAGCTTCATCCTTCTTGTATCCCTCGTGGTAGAAATGAGTTCTTTGTGTCTGTCATTTATTTTCTGTTACAACTTACAATCGCAACTTTCTAGTAGTTTAGTGTTACTGCAGTATGAACTCAGCATTGCCTTGTTCTCAAGCTCAGTGATTGTATATTTGTTTTTATGCAGATATCAAATAATTATTTGAAACTTGGAGAGAGGCATTGGCTGCGGTCATGCTACCTATGGGGAGGTTATCTTTCTTTTTGCTGCCTTTTCTGACTTGTTTATGCTTACGTATTGAAAAGAGGAACAGTTGATAGTATAATCATGTTTTTCATGTTTATTTTCAGTCTGGGGTGAAGGTCCACTAGGGTTTGGTTTGCTCTTCAGTTGTCGCATAACACAGGCTTCACAATTATATTTTATCTTTGTCAAGTAAGTCACATCTTGATATTGGTTCTTGAGGCCGCTTTGCTGCAAGTTGCTGATTGTCTATCTCTTAAGTGTTAAAGTCAAAACAATGGCTTTAGGATGCGTTTGGATTAAACAACTTAATTAAGTGCTTGTTAAACACTTACACAGCACCCTAATCCACAGCTTAAAGCAGTTAGTATGTATTTTCCACAACCACAACACATGGCAACCAACCTGTTGAATTTATTGTCATAACGTTCTGTTTGTCTGATTGGTTTTCTCGGGTGAAACTATTATTCAATTGAGCTCACGGAGACTTGTAATTTTTTACTGATGCGGAAAATTGTAAGCATTATTGGCCATAATTAATTGACACTTTGCCTATTACTTCAAGATGCTATAACTTTTTGTTGTTGATACTTTTCTTTTTTCCACTTTAATTCTTAACCAGTGCTAAAGGAATCATCATTCATTTATGACTTGGGTTTTTAATTTTCTCCTTATTGATTTTTCAGGAGACGTTTACCACTGATAAGATCATATATTTTTCTTCCACTTATTCTACTTCCCTGGATTGCTGGTGCTGCTGGTATGAATCTGAATTAATTTTAATTTTCTTATTGGTGTAGTTTTTATTGCTTGGAAATAACAACTTGAAGTATAGGTAGGAGGTGTAATTTTTTCACTTTCGTCCATAGAATTATTTCATTTTTTTATCTCCTTTTATCCAATTTGCCGGACTTTGTCTCTTCAGTTGACATAGTTATTTTATTTGAAGTGTTTCTGCTTTGTGTTCATGATTTTCTCAACATCTTGTGGAGTTTATGGAAGTGATTACCGGAACTCACTCCCCTTTCATTCCCTAATCCTGTCCTGTCTCATTTGTTTACTTTATTTCCACTATTTATTTCTAATAAAATTATTCATTCATTTTCTAGTTATCCATTGGATGAAGCCTCTAAGCATTCGCTGTCACATGAGAGCTCAATGGACCATCCCAGTTATAAGCCTTCACGCATTGTATATTGCTATTTTGGTTGGTGTTACAACTGCTGTTCATCACATAGAATTCAGATTTGATGAACTCAAAGACCTCTGGCGGGGAATACTTGTATCAGCTGTGTCCATTGGTACACCTTTTCCTAGATTTATAAAAATGCTCCTTATTTCTCTGTTTATTTTTGAAGTTCCTGGCTTCTTAGTAACCAGTTCTCTAAGGCTGTTACTAAGGTGATGAATTAGCCCTTAAGTTCTTGATAAGTTAGGTTTAGTGTTTTCAGGGAAAAAAGAAATTGTTACCTAAATCTAAATGTGTAGCATCCAAGTTAAAAATCTGATACCAAAACCAGCGTTAACTCCACAATGCATATTTGCAAATGTTACAGATATCGCGTATTCTTTAACTAGTGTGCTCAGACAACTAGTTTTGCAGAAGTTTTACCCTAAATATAATATTTACTCTAAAGACAATGTTGTTCACTTACTGAAAAGAGATTCCATACTTTATAGTCTCTTAATTAACCACAATTTTTTAATCACATTTAACATGTCTTGCTGAGGTAAAAACCAGCTCATTCATTTTGCATTGCCTGGTCCTATATCTGCTTATTTATTTTCAAACTAGTGTTATCAAATATGAGATTGCAGATTTTGTGGATGGCTTTTCTTGGTGGTCTCTATGATTTATCTTTTGCTCATTTATCCTGGCAGCTGTTTGGGTTAGTGCTTACATACTTAATGAAGTTTATGACAATATCTCATGGCTTCAAGTTGCCTCTAGATTTATGCTTTTAGTTGTGGTATGCTTTCCTACCGTTTTCTTATGTCTCATTAATATGAAATCTAAGACATTTTCAATTCATTGGAAGTTAAATCCAAGTGATTACTTTGTGAACCTTTTATTTACTTCCATTCTATGTGGGTTTTGTTTGAAGACTAGCATACTTGTGGTGGCTTTCTTTTCAATATCAAGTTCTCAACCACTTCTCTCACAAATCAGCTTGAGGAGAAGAGAAACCCGAGAATTTCGCACAATGAGCCAGGCTCTGGGCATACCTGATAGTGGGGTATTAGCACAAAGTGAACCAATTTCAAGGATAGATCCTAATGAACCATTGGATAAGCTTCTCATGAATAAGAGATTCCGGCAGTCTTTTATGGCATTTGCTGATAGGTAAAACATCCTTTTTTTGTACTCCAGTATGTTGGTGGATATCTTTACGAATTATAGTTTCTCTCGAGGACTTAAAAATATATGACTTATTTAAGAAAAAGCAATTCTATGAAATGGGTGATAGAGTAATATTATTTTCACATATATACAGTTGCTTGGCTGGGGAGAGTGTGCACTTCTTTGATGAAGTATATGAACTTAGCAAAATACCTGAAGATGACTGTGTGAGAAGGATCTATATGGCACGACATATTATTGAGAAATACATAGTTGCAGGTTTGTAATTCTTGTTCCCAGGTTGCTTCCTTCTTTCATCCTTTCTCTTGGTTATGTCCATCATGATCAGTTTTGCCATATTCAGAATTATAAGATCAGTTTTCTCTCAATCCTTTTGTGAACAAGGTTATTTGATGTAACACAGTGAATGAGTTGAAGTACCAAGAGCTATAGCAGGGAAAGTCACATGTTTTGCAATCGTTCCTTCAAATATGTAGCTTTCTCTAATATTTGCTAGAATATAATTTTACAGGTGCGGCTATGGAGGTAAACATCTCTCATAGAAGCAAACAAGAAATCTTGTCTACTTCCAACCTAGCGCGCCATGATCTCTTCCAAAATGCACTCAACGAGATCATACAGTTGATGAGAACAGTAAGTTCCTTAGGATCAACACAATTTAACGAGATACCCTTGATTAAAATTGAGTTATGTTATATCCTCTCATTCAATATTCGGTTCTTTATGTAAGAAACAAATGATAGTTCATTGCTTCTTATAAGATAGAATCTAGACAACATTAAAAACATTGTTATACGAGTATCTAAATTTGTCCATTAAATTTAGGCAAACCATTGCTGCATAGTTTTTCATCTAATTTAAACATTCCACTTGTGCAGAACCTGGCGCGAGATTACTGGTCATCAATGTTCTTCTTGAAGTTCCAGGAAGACTCCAATGTGAGATCTAATGAGTATGAGCTGGAACAAGTGACAGGATGGAACTTTTCCCCAAGGTTGAGTTCTGTGCATGGTGCAGACGATCCTTTTCACCAGGACCATCTTCTCAAGAGCTCAGGCTGTAGCACTGATAGTACTGACTTATGACTTGCTAGTTGTTACCACTTATTTACACAATTTCTCTAGTTTGGTAATGCCTCGCCGAACTAGTTTCAGTTTTAGAAAAAAAAAACTAAAAATTCCTGATATGTTTTTTTCTGACCACATTTATGTTCATTGTCCATAGAAGATGAACAGTGGAGGAGAGTGGGGAGGTATAAGGAAGAAGTAACAGGATATTTTTAAATTTTCATTTTTATTTTCAATCTATAAAACTTAAGTAACATCCCTACAGTTAGGCTAGGACCATGCACCACCTCCTGTTGTGTAGCTTGTATTATACTGATTTCCTTTGAACATTGAATAGTCTCCACATACTTTAACCAGGTCTTTGTCTAGCATTTAAAGAGAACAAGGTACAAGAAAGAGATCAAAATGTTGTATGTAGCTTGCAACAACCACCTAGATGATATGACAAGTCTTCATTCTGATAGTTACTTGTATTGATTGCCCTCTTAGTCTCATTCATTATCATCCGTGCAACTTTGTAACAACAGTTTGTGAAAGAAAAATGTTAATTACAGATCTCTAAACCATGATCTATCATTTTAGTTACCGATACAAGTGCTTTTGCATTATTTGTTATCAAATTTATCACTTATGCAAATAGATGTTATCTAAAGTGATGGAATATTTGTTATTTTTAGTTTGTGACAGAAATGAACCGAGTTGAATTCTTGTTGTGTTCTGTTTTTTGTATTGTTACTCTACTTTCACCATACACCGGAAGGTTCATGGTCCACTTGACAAAAGATGTTCAAGGACTTCATCCAAGTCCACACTGTATAACTAATCTTGTCAAGCAATTCATTTTCTTCAAACATCTAACTTCCAAAAATTATCCCATTTCTCTTGTTCCAAATGCACCATACCATTGCTCACCAAGCAACAGCCTTTTTGACTCCAGCTTCCGTACCAAGTACATGCTGTCAAAATTGATCAATTACATCATTTGTAGACAAACCACTTTAATCACATCTTATCAATCTTAAAGTCCGGAAACAAAATGTTTTCATAGTCTTGTCCTCTGCTTGGTAGATAGGACATTTAATCTAACCGGACATTTTATTATGGAGTAGGTAGAGTGTTACTTTACTAAGATTAATTGTTCTTTGATTTCATAGATAATGTTTGAAAAGCTTTTAATCTCATTTGACCAAGTTATTTAGACAAATATATTTTCATAACTTGTAATAATTTGTAAGACACTATTTCAAGTTTGTTTTGGCTTATGAATTATATTTTATATCTTTTATGACTTAATAATTTATTTTATCCTATTATTTTTAAAGTCTCAATTTGATTTTTCCTTTTTAAATGGTTTAGTGTACTTTTTTTTTCACTGACAATTGTAATATAAGAGTGGTAATGTTGAATAAAGGCTTCATGAAAGACGAACAGGATGAGTATTAAATAGAAATAAATCAATTTTATAAGATGAATATGTATTTATAGAATTTTGAATATTTTGAATTAGTTTAAGAAGATAGGATTCGTTACTAATTCTAAGATGTTGGGATATGTCTCCAAGTATTTTGGGTAAGTACAATATTTAATTATATTTTTTAAAAATAAGATCAAATTGAGATTTTTAAAATAGTAAGAATTGAATTACTCAAAAAAAATATTAAACCTATATATATATATATTAGACATTTTTGGTATCAAAAATACTCGAAATATAAAACTGGTATTAGTGAAATGAAAGAAATGTACAACGATATTATTGGTTGCTAATTTATTGTGAAAGGTGGATGGTAGGATTATTTTATTTACATTTGTTTTTTTTTTAAATATTGGTATATATTGTAATTATTACACTATTTATATTGCTTATTTTATTATTTAACACCACATTTAGATATATTAATAGTGAATTAGTATGACAATAATAATATGTAATAATTTTAAAAGTACACAATGTATTATCGTACTATTTCTAATGACTATTTTATTTTAAGTTTGGTAGCAAATATTTTATGATATAAGATGCATGAAAATATTAAAAAAGGTGAATGAGAATTTGGTTTCTACCAAACTGCATCAGAAATTCAAAACAAGACATGATAACTTTTCCTTTTTAGGATAATTCATGCAGACAGAAAGAGATATGATATTTTTTTTAATAAAAATGGAATAAAATAAAAATATAGTTGTTTTAACACTCAAGTCAATTTCAATAGTTAATAATAAATGTTATTTAAAAAAATTAATATTTACTTATCCTAAATCAACCTACTTATAAATTTGTAATAGGCCTAGATCAATACAAATATTATATTAATCTCCTATTATCTTTGACAATTCGGTCTATTTATGAATGTTGATTTATAATTAGCATAATTATTAATAATATTATGTCCTAGATTTTCTGGGATATCTTAGTCATGTGTTAAATGTGCTTACATAAGATAGAGATATAGATCTAATCAGCTCTATAGAGTATAATGATTCATTCTTTACAGTACAATTATTAATTGTCAAAACAGTGAATTATCTCTCTGTATTTGTGAGTGATTCCTATAAAATTATTTTATTACGTAATAATACTTTTGTATATACTCATTAATTGAAATTAATTCGGACTTCTCCAAAATATGGTTTTTATTTATAATTTTATGAATTTAGTAAATTAATTAAATAATAACGAGTTAAAAAGAGTTTCCTAAATATATGAAATGCCATATGACACCTTTATGTTACACACTCTTCTTACTGTAAAGTTTATAAGAAGTGTAATTAATAAAAAAATATTTAAAAGTACTTCATAATTATCATCTATTAAATAATAAATATTGTCCCTATCTTTCTCAACTTCCCCTTTATTATGATTAAATGTTTAGGGACCACTTTGTTATAATAAGTTTTTTCATCAGTGTAAAATATAAAATAAAATAAATAAAACATCAATTTATAGTTATGGCCAATAAAACAGGCCAACTTGTCTAAAATGGCTGACCTCACGAGGAAAATCTTAGCCATTATATATATATA